>Ga0114918_10000227_pt1 | contig 46339 bp, 76 predicted proteins | sample LantaG_FD_87015 | JGI IMG/M metagenome (GOLD analysis project Ga0114918, IMG submission 87015) | Deep subsurface microbial communities from Baltic Sea to uncover new lineages of life (NeLLi) - Landsort_02402 metaG | ecosystem: Environmental > Aquatic > Marine > Oceanic > Sediment | place... | reverse complement strand
TCCTCCTTTTTGTAGAATATAGCTTTTACTAGAATAGGGTTTTTTCCTTCTTCTCTGGCTTCGTCAACAAATTCTGTTTCCTTAGTTTTAGGGTTATACCTAAACACAAAATAAGGATAATAGTCGCATGTGTGATTCGTTCCAAAATATAACCACACATGTGCGGAATCTATGTCTTGTAACATAAAAAAACATATATCGCTGAACTCTCCATAAGAGGCATCAGTTGCAATTTCCTCTTTAGTCCTTGCTGAAAAGCCACAATTACCTGCTTTCATCATTTCTGTTCCATTGCTGACTTTAATTATCTTTACAGCTGCTAAAGGTTTTGCAAAGAAATGTTCTTGCTTTTGTTCTTGTTTAGGGATCATTACACAATCGAGATAAGAGCGATAACCATCATCAGGATCCTCTACTACTTCAAAAACAACACCATTCAACTTAAACTGATTATTTGACGCACCGTAAAATAACGCACACTCTCCTACTAGCTTCTCGAACTGCAGCTCTAAGCCGTCAGGACGCTCTTTCTTATAATCATAATCATAATCATCCTCATAGTCTACAAAATCATCCTCGAAGTCCTCTACTGCGTCTTCATCAGGCTCTTGATAATTATACTCATCCTCATAATCAGTCCAAGTATACGGCATGCTTCCTCCTTTTTAGGCAGTGTATTGATGCACTAAATGAATGTTAACCCCATCACAAAGAGTCATTGAATAGTCATCACCCACCACACCTAATGATTTAGCAATAACCCATGCATCATTCCGAGCCTTCTCCTTAGCCTGACAATAGTTCTTTGCTACTATAGGAGCCCTATGAGGAGCTATTGTTCCATCTTTCATCAAGAATCTGTATTCAAATGTATAAGTAGTCATATTGTTTTCTCCTTTAAGTCTTTACTAATTTGAGCTATTTTTATAATATCACAGTCTTTGCAATCTTTTGGTATAACTATATCTGCTTCTAGCAACAACTCAATAATAGCGTTTCCACCACTTTCAGGATTTGCACAACAAACGTGTATTAGATCTCCATCATTGATAGCTTCATCTAGTATATGCACGTTTGCACCTGCATGCAAAAGAAACTTCACTTTTCCGAAATTGTGTTCTTTCACTGCTTCAAGCAACTGTCTATCACAATCTTCCATAATTACCTCTTTTAAAGAAAATGAGAGGTAGTTGTTTTAATAGCAACTACCTCTCTACATAACAGATCAGGATGCTTTAAGGATCTCGGGTACCATTGCCGACCAAATAAAGAAACCTCCTGCTTCCACAAGCTGTGCTGAGCAGACACCAATCTTATCAGGAAACAATCCTCTGGTAGCATCAAGTATTACATATACATTCTGACAACCATCTTTAATTACGTCCAGGGCTGTTGCTCCTACACAAAATTCATAAGCAAGACCACAAATGAATATATGTGTAACTTTTTGTTCTTTAAGATAAGCCATAGCTGTCTTAGACGTATCTTTATCAAGTAAAGCGCCTGCTCCAGAATATGGATGCGTATCGGGGTCATCTCCTTTTGTTGCAACAACAGCAGACTGTGTAGGGATAGGCGGCATCATGAAATCTGATCCGAAGGTTCCATTTACACAATGTGGAGGCCATACGTCTGGCGTACCTGTTGTAAAACATTTGTGATTTTTGGGATGAAGTTCCCTCGTCCAGACTATTTCAGAAAAAGGCAATGCACATAATTCTGTAATAACTGGTTTGATCTGCTCCCCTCCCGGTACATAAAGGCTTCCATGTTTCTGGTTTCCGAAATCGTTTTGGAAATCTACTACGATTAATGCGGATTTCATTTAGCATTCTCCTTTTAAATTAATCAAGATTAGTGAACGAAGATAAAATGTTCTGGCACTTAGTCACAAGTGTATTCGTATTTGATGATTCACAATGTGTTGTTATAAGTTCAAGCATCGAAATATCTTCAGCAAACACCTCTTTCCATATAGGCAAAACATCTATTTCTGGATGCTCTAACTTAAACCATAAAATCAGATCAACAGCCTGCATTTTTATGTCTTCCTTCATAGCTGCAGGGAATGTTGATTGCGCTAATATCGCCTTAGTATCTTCAGCCCTCTGTCTCTCCTCTAGCATTAAAGTGTCTCTTTCTTCCGCGTTCATTATGCTGCAGCTTCCATTGCGTTTTCTTTAGTTTCGTTATATACACGGAGCTCTTCAAGCCATGCTGTTTTGATTTCCTTGATAGCCTTTTCATTCGGCTTGTGGAACTGACTGCATACTTCAATATCTTCTCTTTTTCTTCCTCGGATCTCACAATAGGCAATATGCCTGTGCCTAAAATTCTGCGAAGTTTTGTAAAGTTCAGGAACATTGCCATTCTGATAGTTTTTCCTTACACTTTTGAGCAGAATGATTTCTTTTTCCATAGCAATCTGCTCTTTTTTAATTCTTGCCATGATCGGGTTCCCTCTTTTTTTAGTTTCCATCTCGTTGCCTCCTTAAATGTTTAGCTGAACAATTGTTCACCCCCGCCTTCTACGCTGCCTGACTTTTAGTTGCGTTAAGTGCTTCTTCAAACTTTTGTATATTCACTGCCCACTCTGTTTTCACAACATCGTCAACCTTGTAAAAAACGTCGCTGCCTGCATCATAACCACAAACACTACAATAAAACACAGGATCGTCCAAACTCCAACTTAAATCATTACTTCCGCACTCAGGGCAAGTAGTGTTATTCATCTTTATCCAACACAACAGCAAAAGGAATGCTTTTTGTTCTGATAACCTGTTTAAGGAAAACAGTAATTGCTGTAGTCATTGTAAGACCAAGGTTATTAAGAACTTTTGTTGATTCTTCTTTTGTAGCATTGTCAACTGTGATGTGTATTTGTGTACCATCATCTTCAATAACCGTTGGAGTAACAGCTGTTTCCTTAACTTCAACGTTGTCAAGTGTAAGCTGTTCAGCAACTTTCTTCTTTTGTGGTAGAGGTTTCTTTTTTGATGTTGACGCCGTAACTATTCTCTTTGTCTTGTAATCAACTGGAATATTAGAAACTGTAACATCGTCCAATGTAATCATCCTTCTCCAAAGAGCATTTCTTACGCAGGCCTCTTTTCTCGTTACATCCTCAAAATCAAGACCACTAAGATCAAGTATCCTTGATTTATTTTTGAGCATCTTAGCTACACGCTGTTCTACCTGATAACCCGATGTAGATACTCTTGATGCAGCAATAGGCAAATGGCGCAGCTTGTCTTTTTTGTTCATACGAACCTTCTGGATTTCCGTAAAATTTACTTTGTTAGAAAGTTTCTCAGCAGTCCGACAAACCATAAACTTTGAGCTATACCCTATGTCAAAGTCTTCAAGTTCAATTTTACGCATTTTGTGCTTTTCTACTGCTGTTATAATAGCAGTAGATATTCTTGTGAGCTTAGACGATCCTGTAGTTTTTTCAAACAATTGTTTCAGTATTACCTTTCGTGCAGTCTTTGTCATTGTTGTCTCCTTAGTCCTGATCCATATTCAGGCGTCGTGTTGGTTTTGAATAATCGTTGCTTCCTTTTACAGGAACAAAATACTGCAAGCCTTCTAGTAGTAGACTGATGATCTCTATCTCGTGTAGCTTGGCACTCGTATTGAAGTGTAAGAAAAGTATCTCTTGCAAACTGACACTTAATGAAGAAACTGGTTCGTTCAAAATTGTCATAACTCTGTATGCAAACACAAATAGCACTAAAGACAGGTAAGTTTATTGCTGTATCTGACCTATCACCACAACGCAGAATACTAGTCATCCTCTTTCTTCTTCACAAAATGCTCAGCAGTCATTGCCTGTGCTTTTGCTATACAATCAGGATTATCATTGCAGTAGGATACATTGTGAGTAACCTTTATTCCAAACTCCTCGGTTCTGTCAATTTTTTTAACATCGACTTCTTTAAACATACGCTGCTTTCCACAAATCTGACAATTTGTTAGCCACTCATCGATTGGCAAATTCATCGAACTCATTAGGCCTCCTGTTCCAATTTCATAGTACTCCTCAATGTGCGAATCAACTGGCTTTCGTAAGCATCACGTTGCCTTAGCCCTTCAAAGAAAATACCCGAACGACCCTCCTTTCCTTTAAAAGGTGACGATAGATAGGAATACTGTCGACGCTTATTACCTTCTTTCATTTTCTCAACTAACAACTCCTGATTTTGCTTTACCTTTGCTAGCTTTTCACAATAAATATTGTGTAATCTTGCTCGGTTAAGTCTTTTAAGCTCAGCTATTCTTTCTTCTTCTTCAATCTCTTTTCGTTGCTTCTCTTCCTCCTCATGTTGTGCTTTAAGCTTCTGTAGTCTATCTTTTTCTCTCAGCTCTCTTGCTCTTTTATTGCTTTCCAAAACTTTTTCAGCTTTTTCTTTTTCAATAGCCTCTAAAAGTATTTTTTTAGCTTCTTCTTTCACGTCAATTTCTTTTGCAAGAGCATATAGTTGTTCTTCTTTAGCTTTTGCATATACTTGAGTTTTTCTTATATACTCTCGTCTGGCTTTTTCCTGTTGTTTAAGTATTTCATAAATAGTTATCATATAGCAGATCATCTCTTCTGATCTGAAACCTTTGTCTTTCAACATAAACCGCAACTCTATTGTTGACGGGAACTCTGTAACATTATAATCTGCAAGTATACTATCCCAAAGCTGTTTTGTCAACCTCACAGTGTCACCACTAAGATTCTGCAAAACACAACTAACCTCGTGTTTAATGCTCATAACTCCTCCTTAATGGTTCACGCACCCGCTAAGTTTAAAATAGTATCCAAGTTTGTATCACATCTCTTGTGTTCAGATTGTGCAAACAATTCTAAAATGCGATCAGTAACATGTTCTGTAACAGCAGCAGTTATACCTAGAATGTTTTTATCTAAGTGTTCATAAGTAACTCCCATCTCTGCTTCATCGTATTGACCATAGTATAAACCTGCACTCGGATGCTTATCAATAATGGCTTCAGGGATATCAAGCAAATGTGCTGCATAAAAAACTTCTGTTTTTGTCCAGTCGTCAATCAATGAAATGTCACAAGCTGCATCTCCGAATTTTGTGAAGTAACCAGTTTTATGCTCCGAAAGGTTCTCTGTACCCACTACCATTCTTAAAACTTTGTCAGGGGCGAGATTCGCAATCATATACTGGTATACCATCCGCAGCCTAGCTTTAAGATTTGCCTTAGCAAGTAAATCATCTGGATGAAACTGGTCAACCCAAGCGTTGAACTGTCCATTTAATACAATCTTTTCAACCCTTTTGTCCAAAGAAAGAGCTGTATTGACTGCATCAGTGTAATCTTCTTCTTGATTATATATATCAAGAAAATAGCCTTTAACAGGAATATCGGCTTTTGCAGCAAGAGCAAAACAAACTGCTGAGTCGATTCCACCCGAAACACCTAATACAAACTCGAGCTGTTTATCTTTAGTAACAACATTTGCTTTCAGTGCCGTGAGTTTGTCAATCTTTTCAATAACTTGCCTTTTGACTTTTTCTTTAATTTCCTGCGGTAACCAATGCCACTTGTCTTTCTTTTCAGTTTGTTGGCTCATTATTCTCTCCTTTATCTTGAAAACTTATCAAGGCCGCTGCAAACTTTCTAACTCTTGCTTCTTTTGAAAAACATAGTGTAGTCCTTAGAAGTGGTGCTAAATCTGTTGCCATTTGTATTAGCAAAATTACATCATCTCCCGAAAGTGTTTTAGAATTAAGAAGAGTTTGAAATGCAGTTTGCTTATTGTTAGTTCCACTTAGGTAGCTTTCTACAAGATTAATAACTTTCGGATCTTTTGTTTTAGCTACAAGAGCAAGTAAGTCTAGTCCCTTTTTGTTGTGTACATCTGTCTTTGCACCAGCTTTGAGAAAAACATCAAGAAGGTCTTGCTTCTTTTCAGAGCCATAATAATGGTTTTGCCTAAAGTCACTTTTTGCAGCCATAGCCATAACGGGCGTATTGCCATTCTTATCCTGAATGTTTACATCAGCCCCAAGCTCAATCAAGACTTTTATATTAGTTTCATAACAGTTACGTGTAGCAAGGTGTAATGCTGTTTGCCCAGAGCTATTCTTTTGATTTATGTCAAATGAATGCTTTTGCTGATAATATTCAACAATCTCCTTAAACTCTGTTGCGGTTAAATATAGGAAAGATGCACAAAGCTTGTGTATAGGCGTATTTCTGCTCTTATCTAGCAAAACAAACTTGTCTGCTTTCTCTTCAGCTTTTTGTAAACAGGAAAGCATCGAACCTTTTCCTTTTGTCATGATACGTTCAGCAAGCTTATGTACAGGATGAGAAATTCCTTTAAATGTAAAAGACTCTTGATCTAGGAACCATGACACCATATCTATATGATGAGCAGACGTTACAATCTCTTGTAACGTCTCCTCCTTAACATCTCCTTTATACCATTCTCTTTTTACTAGTACATCACTAAAATTAGTAACACAATGTTCCTTGAAAAAGGTGGAAACTATATCAATCTTAGTAGCTGTTACTTGATCACTTTTTATATAGATTTCTAGCCAATCTTTTCCTTTATATACGCTAGGATCTATTATCTCAGGTTCATGCAGAATCATTATGCCTCCGTTGTTTTAATTCTCGTTTGCTAATTAGAGAATTAGCAATCGATTGCCTCATTTGAGCATCTTTACATTTCATAATAAATAAACTTCTTTGTACTTTCGATAGAGTCTTAAGACTTTTTATAAATCTAGCAGTATTAAATGTTCTCCTAATAGCCTTCAGGTGCCAAGATTCTTGCAAACTATTAGCGCTATCAATTAATAACTCAACTATTCTGATAAGTCGTTGCCCTTTAAAGACTTTTCTTGTTTGTGTAATACCTTTACATAAAATTATGTGATGCGTATCATTAATCCATGTAGAATCTCTAAAAGCATTGCTTTCATAATAAAATAGTCTAATTGTATGATCTCTATCAACTCTTGCATCAATGTCTAGAGGAAAAGCTCTATAGTACACTTCCCTGACATGGACTCTATGGTCATGCTTAAACTGTTTAGGTACATGTTTATTTGGTATACATCTAACAGTAAGTATGTTATTAAGGTCATTGGGAATAGCCATCTAAAATTCCCCGTATTTCGTTTCCTTGTAACCAATGATAGCTGTTTGGCAAATCCGCTTAATAGCAAAAATTGCTGTTATAGCAATCATTAACTTAATTACTAGTTTAGCTACTTTTTGCATAGTTACCTCCTTGAAGCATGCATAACTTTAGACTTGGTGATTCCATGATCCTTCAGAACTTTTACAACATCATTGTATTCATACAAAAATGCTAAAGAGAAGGAGTCGGTTTCATAATCGCCTTCCACAACCTTAGAGTCTGCTTCAAGTAACAGACTCACGATATCTGCATGACCCCTCCTTGCTGCCATCATTAGTGCAGATGCACCCTCTTTGTTTCTTATGTTTACATCAGCACCTGCTTCAAGCAATAACTTTACTGTGCCCGTAAAACCATCATAGCTAGCAATCATAAGAAGTGTCCAATTTCCTCCACCAGGCCCATTAGGATCTGCTTTCATACAAAGATAGAATTTTACCTTTGCAATGTTATTATCTTGTACAGCGTCATAAAGACTGAATTTAAGGCTCATCGTACCTGTCCCGCTTTTGTTCTTCCAATATGTTTAAGATGTCCGTCACACGTTCCTTCTCCTCGATAATAATTAGGGTCAGCACCAGACATAAGATAAAACCGTACTTCATCTACTTTTTGATGCTCTACAGCATCAAGGAGTTTTTCATTCATTTCATCCATAGTCACCTCACAGCATTCCAGTAGTTCCTGATTCCTTCGTGAAGTCTTTGTATTTCACTTTTGTTATTATACGAGAGCCTCTTCTGCATTGAAGCTCTACTTTAGGTTTAGCAACTATGCCCTCAGCTATAAAATCACCCCACTGTGACTTAAAACCTGCTTTAGTTTTGATAATAGCGTCATCAAGCGTGCCATAACCTATAATAGGAACAACATCGATTCCTAACTTGTTACCAATGTCTTCTACATTTTCTCGTGCAAGCCACAAGTCATTGATAAAAACGTCAAACATAACAAAACCGTGGTCTTCTCTATATAGTTTGCCTTTTTTGTTTACTTTAGGACCATAGCCTTCTCCGTAAAAATATACTGGAGACTGTGTAGGAAACATCTTCTGAAGTTTTTCCATCTGCGGCAACAGCAAATCATTAATAGTCTTTAAGACGAAAGGTGGTATCTGAGATACTTCAGTATGGCCTCCAACAACTAACTTGTCCTTTTCAAACGAAACAACTATACTAGTCCCATCCACCTTTTCCGTATGTGTCCATATTGCATCCTTTAGGTATTCAAATTCTGGTATAGAATAGTGTCCATAAAGAAAAGTCTTCATATTGTTTTCAGGATCTCTGAGAAAAATAGAATTAATTTTCTGATAATACTGCATGGATTACTCCTCAATTTTTTGGTTCATCACCTTCGCCATCAATCGAAGCTTTGCTGGACCAGTATTATGGTTAAAAGCTTCATGAAACGAATGACCATACTTGCGCATCGACATTACTAAATGCATAACTAGTGGGTAGTCTGATCTTAGTTTCTGCGCAAGTTCTTTTGGATCAACTATGTCTTGGGTGGCCTGTAACCCCTTTAATGTCATCTCGCTTAAGTTTTCAAAGGCTAACAGGTAAGGTTCAAAAAGATTTTTATAGTCTGGGAAGTAAGAAAGGAACTCTTGATGCTCTCCTGCAAAAATCTTTTCACACATTACTCGAGCAGTGATCGCCCCATTATTTTTTAGAGAATGCAGCTTTAGATAAGCAAGATTCTTTACTTTAACTCGAGTCCCTGTTTCCTGGTCCCAACAAACAAAGCCTTCTTGGTCAGCTGGAAGTGCATTTGCCATCTCAATAACTTGTTTGATACTTACAGCTTTGGATACCTCAGGTATTTTTATAGGCTTTAACGAGTAGATCGATGAAATGGCAGCGTCCATTTCATCGAGTGTTTTGTATCTTCCTGCTTCATTTTCTCTTATCCCAAGTAAGTAAATGTCAAGTTCAGGATAAGGAGTAATGATTCTTGTCTGAGGAGATACCAGTTCAAACATAATAGTTAAGCCAGAGCCTTTAAAATCTTTGAAAACATTATCCAAAGAATCACCTAATGCTTCCTCAAAAAGCATTCTAAACGTTTTAGGTGTATCAAAAATCGCATCAGTACAAACAGAATCACCAAATGCATTACCTCTGGTTGAGCAACAGAACTGTGAGGAATCTTCGTACACTTCAATAAATGTTCCGTCAATCTTTCTTACTGCTGTAATATCATTTGTAGGAAATTGATAATGGTCACCTAATTCAAAATAATTAAAGAATCTGTCGAAAGGCCTTGCCATTACTTTAAGGTCATATGACAATATTAATCCTCTGCATTCTTTAACTATAGAAGACATACGATAACCATTAGCATCTGACAGGTACTGAAGATAATTCAAATGAATACGATCTTCATGTCTTTTGACAGATATTCCAAATTCAGAGGATAAAAAGGCAAGACCTTCATCAATTGATTTACACAGACTCAGAAACTGTAGTACTTTCATCGGGTAACCCTCCTTTTTGCGCAGGCATAAATGCCTCCAAACGAAAATAAAACTTAGGATACTTGCTAAAAGATTATTGCGCCTTCCAATTCCCAATCATACCTAAGATGGTTATCTGGAAAGTAGATAAGCTGCCTGATAGTATTATCATCTGGGTTTCGTGTAAGGCAGTTGGTTAGACAAATGTTTTGCCCCTCATAGTCATACACAGTTGCTCCATGCGGTAATGTATGAAGTTTTGTTGCATTCTTACTATCATTAAAAAATTCCATAATCGCGTTAAATTCAGTAGTATTTACAAGGAGGTGCTTCTGTGTATCATCATGAACTACTACAGGCCTCCAGGTTACTTGTTCTACTTTGTACTCTTTAGCAAAGTCAAGTAGGCAAGCAAGATTCTTAACATTGTCAATATAGTCAAGTATGCCTACACATGCAAGTCTTACAGAAATCCCAGCCTGATGTATATCATTAATAGTCTTTATCAGACTTGGATAACGCCAACGTGGTGTATAAATGCTTGCATTCATTACATCAACAAAATGCACAATAGATATAGCAATCGTGTTAATTCCTGCCATCTTTATCTCACGAAGTAGCCAGTCCCTTTTAGGCTGAGGGGTTGTCCCAAAAATCAAACCATTAGTTTGGAGTTCGATCAAAGGAACATTATGATTTCTCAGCTCATTTGCTGTTAGCAAAACACTGTCCATATACAAAGTAGGTTCACCTTTCCCTGTAATTAATGCTGTCTTGCAGTTTGATTGTTGCGCGAATAAGATAGCCTTTTCCAACCTCAAATAGTCTAGGACCTGAGGTTCTTCCAAGGTTACACCATTTGCAGGAGTAACCTTGCTTATGCAAAAAGGGCATTTAGCATTACATGCTTTTGTTCCTATAGATATAGAGAGGGTAAGAAATTCCGGCTGACTCATATAAACGCCTTCCTTAATTAGGATTGATCTACTAAATCTAAAACTTGTTTAGCTAGAAATGCATCAATAGGTCTTGACTTTATTTTTAGTGTCTCTGACTCTCCATAACATTGTATCTTGATACTATTATCCTCAAGATATATTGACAAGAATCCAGCTGACAACACAAATTCACGAGCACTCACTAACGAATCAGCTACTTCTCGATGACTCATACTGGCAGGAAGTATTATCAAATTTTCACAAAAGCTAGATTGAATAACAATATATTTAACTTCAGCCATTAATCCTCCTAGTCAAACCTAAGTTTTCTACGCAATCGTGGCAACAAAGGTCCTTCCTGCTCTTCAGTCTGCTGCCGTTCTAATGCGGTCCTCTCATTGATAGTTTCTACCAAATTATGAAAACGTGCATCAAGTTCTCTATAGCTTTCAGAATGGGTAGATAACTGATCTCTTTGAATTTGTAGCATGCTTAGCAAGGACATCTGTTGCTTATTGGATGCCCGAAGTTCTACAAGCATCTTGTGTTGAAAATGAGAAACAATAGGCAATATGATTACACATAATATTCCTAAGAAGGCTTGTATGCCGTTACTGATGGCTATCACTCTTCCTAGAGGTTCCTGATAATAGCAAACACAGATTGTGTAGTATAAAATAGCTTTTACTAGCATACCCCCGACAGCAACTTTTGCAGCAAAATCACCATATTTACTCATCAAACCTCCAAAACATCAAAATCTAAATACTCTATAGCCTTTAGATGTTTTTCCATCCTTTGTTTTTCAATGGCAAAGGCACGAGGATTCTGGCATTCAGACGCTGCCTTTATTCTATTGAGCGCCTTGACTAAAGATGTTATGGCCTCACACATTAATACAAACTGTTCACCATACCTCTTTTTCCTCTGTTGCCAACTACTGAATTTATAGCCAGCAACAAAGAAAACAATACAAGAATAAAACAACTTTCCTTTAAACCACAAACATACTCCGATTACAGGTCCTGCTGTTATAAAAGGCAACATGTATGCGGTAGACTCATGTGTAATATTTAAAGAGTACTGCAATGACGTTGTGAAAGATTTTATAATGTCATCTGTATTTATATCGGGAGTATAGTTCTTGCATTTCCAAGAAAGTTCCTCGAGCTTCTTCTTAGCTATAGCATATCGAGGATCCTCTTTTATCAAAAAGACTGTAAGCAGCACAGTGCTTACAGCCCCAAAGGCACAAAAAAGCGTTTCGTTTATTAAGCCTTGCTTGTAATATGCTACCACTGCAATAATATACAACACAAGCATATAAACCGTATAAAACTGCATCTTTTGCGCACTTGTCTGCCTTGACCATAACGTTACAATAGGTCTAGTCTCGGAATTCATGAAAAGTCCTTGATCTTGCGTCCTCCAACTTCTTGTATTCAGTAACAATCATATCTCCTTTGAAAATAGAGATGTTTACAAGCTGATCGCCTACTTTTAAGTTAACATGACGCTGAGTATCTCTTTCAGGAATCCAACCAAAATTGGCACTTCCTTCAACAATTTTATGATCGACTACCCCCTCATTGTTGACAGTAAAAACTGCAGTCACTGGATCATTCTTCTCTGTTCGGCCCTCTGCTACATATACAGCAAGTCTTGACTTTAGTCCATACCTGTACATGTTTGTGGAACAAATCTTATTCTTATTGAGCAGTTGTTGTACTTGATTCATAGATATCCTCCCTTAAACTAACATAAGTGGTTGTACATAATACGGAAGCTTGTCAACAACAATCTGGTTGATAAGCTTAACTCTATCCGGGTGTTCTTGTAGCATGTAACGAATAAATCTTACATTAACCTGTCGTGTAAAGCAAGAGAGGCTTGCTACATCGTCACATACCGAAAAAGATGCGAACAGGTAATATAGTTCAAAAGCCAGTTCCTTATCATCTTCATATTCTTCAAACAAATAAGGAATGTACTCTCTAACTTTTTTGAGACTTTTTTCTTTTCTGAGCATCCTTATAGTAGCAAGTCGATCCTCTCTATCCTTAAACACTTTTCTCTTAGTAAGTGTCGATTCTGTGTTAGGTATAGTTACTTTCACATAAAACTCCTAATTCTTTCTTTGTGTCCTTACATTACCTAGTTGCGTTGCATATACATTAACATCTCTGACAGCATAGCCAGAGGAGCCTACAGGTACCTGCACACGCATGCCATCAACCTCTTCTACACGAACTACAGACTCTACAGACATTAAATCTGATCTATCTCCTGTGCATAAAGCTGTTCCCACAAGTCTACCTTGTATAAACATAGGAACAACCTTACCAGATACACCATACTTACTTATGATATAACTCAAATCCTTACTGTAGCTATTCGGAGAAGGCGAAGGATTAAAAGGACTAAAAGGGAATGAATTGTCAGACGAAAAGAAGATAGAGAAATGTCCGTTAGAATCTGTAGAGAATCCTATACCTCTATCCGTCTTCGTTGTCTTTCCTAAGAAAGGAGCAAAACTAAATTCTCCTTTTCCTGTTAACGAAAAACTTAAGAAAAGTAACATTATTACAAAATACTTCATAATTAATTACTCCTTTTCGGGATCTATACTCTTTAGCGGTTTTCCGCTGCCCTCTGCAAGGCTACTTACTATTTTACTTAGTAGTCCTCCAGACAAATCTTCAAATTTCCTACCGTCCGGCATAAGATTCTTTCTATCAAACAACAAAAGAGTTGCTTCGAGTTCAGCTGCTTCTTTCTCTTTTGCCTTTAATGGGATAGGGCCTATCCCTAAATCAAACAATCGAAAGCTTGCAAAGTACCTGACTTTGCCTACTGTTTTACCATCATCATGGCGGATAACAGTTGAGCCTCTCTTTTCAACCTGAAAAGCTCTATCATGGGTTACCCAAGTCCATCCCTCAAGACGAGATTTTTCTTGTTGCTCCTCATGAACGTCTTCTTGCATTTTTTTCAGAAAGTCTTCAACCATTTTACTATCAATTTTCTCTGTCATGCGCTCCCCTTCCAACCATCTACTAGACTTGTATGTAAAATCCTTAATACTGTAATAACACCGTATGCAGGCTCACCTGGGTGTATCTGAAATTTAGGATTATCAAACAGATACAAAAATTTAGGTTTTACATAAGAAAGAACTCTGATTTGACTATTTTTGACTTCAGCAGTTCCAATTATGCACTTCCCTACAATATCCTTTTCAGGTGTGTTAATATCGTATCTCATTATCATCTTAAAGGTATCGTCTGCTACCTTATCATATGGAAACAGATAAATTAATGGAGCTCTTTTAGTATTCATAGCCTCAAGGATTTCGTCTATATGGCCCTGAGGCGTAACCATCTCAATAGTCAGTTGCTTAGTATAGCCGTCAGACTTCCCATTCTTCAAATCCATGATAGCCTGGACCCTGGCACATTCCTTATGACTAAGTCGTTTAAACTTAATCTCCGCTGCTTCTATCTGACTCTTTACCCAAGTCGGGTTGTTATAAGTTGCTAGCAGATTTCTGTGTGCCAACATCTTCAGCCGATTGTTTACATCATCACAAGGTGTCTGCCTTAATGATATAAGCAACATTAACCATTCATCTGCAAGTGTAGCATATGAGCCATCATAAATCCCTCGCTCCGTTGTAGGAAAAAAGGATTCAAGTTCCGAGGAGATCTCTTGCGATACTGATGTAGGTTTTACGTGCGATTCATCATCCATAAGTAGAATTCTTTTCTTCATTAATAGTTCTCCTTCCATCTTACGCTAGCCTTTACGTACATTTTTTCATCCGTAAAAATGTCGGATACTTCTACATCAAGCTTAACAGGTACTGCTACTAACTCAACTTCTTCCTCACACCTGACCCTTTTAGGAGAAGTTACAGAAAACTCAGTCCACATTGCTAATAGTTCTTCTTTTACGAGTTCCTGGAAAAACTGATTGTAGATTCTTCCTTTTGTTTCCAACCCTTCGACATAAATAAGAAACTCCTGCCTGCTATCATCATCAATAACAGCATAAGTCTTACCTTTGTCAACACATTTCTGTCCCCAATACTCATAAGGGCCTATTCCATCATTCTCAAACTTGATATCTGGCTTACGTTTAAACATAGCATCCTCTACTGCCAGATATATTTCACTGACAACATCATCGAAGTCAACAACACCTGTAAAGTTAATTATAGTTGAATTCATTAAGCCTCCTAGTCATTTTTAGATAATAGGGTTGTGTATATCATTGGCGTAAACCCAATCACTTATATTTCTTGCCGCCTCTACTAAACAACGCTCACAATTAACCCTATTCGGATCTCCCTTACAGTCATATTCTACAAACTCTTTAAAACACTCTTCCTCTGCGACCATCTCTGCGAATCTTTTCAAAACCTCATACTGTTTTATAAGAATAACAGAAGGGGACGGGGGCGGTGGTGGAGGTTTATTGGTCACTTTAACAACAGTGTCATCATCTGTGAAACATAGAAACCGTTTTCTTAGCATTTACCACCTCTTGTAACAGTAATAAACACCAAAGGCAACCAGCACAATGATAAAAGGAATCATCAATGTTGATATTGCTCTTACTAACACAACAGCTACAAGAAGTAAGCAAATAAGAGAAAACAGGCGCTTCGGTGAAAGAGCTTTAGGCTCGCCTATCTGCCTTAAAGCCCTCTCTCTTATTCGTCGAGTTCTCCATTTTGCAACTCTTTCAGCTTCTTCGTCTGTGATTCTTGGCATAAATTACTCCTTAAATAATGGTGTAGGAAACTCGCTATGCACCGTTACATCATAGTTATTTCGCTCAATTAACACCTGATTGCATGCTGGACATACTGTAGAAGCACATTCTGGGTATTTAGTATTTTCCAGGTAAACAAAAGGTGTATGCTGCTTTACTGCTTTATACATTGCCTTTATTATGCTTTCAGGTGTTGGATCAATATGTCTAAGATGATACGACCTTATGTATGACGCAATATGAATAGGAATAGATTTTCCTAATTCTACTGCTTTGTTATAAACAAAAACTTGTTTTAAATCATGCAAGAGTTCTTCTGACTTATCTGTTAAACCAGGAATAATCATGCATGAAATTTCAAGATGCACATTATACATCGCACAAAAAGATATCCACTCTAACAGCAGTTTTTCAGGATCGACAACACAACCACATACTGTCTTATAGAAATATGCTGACCCTTTGTAATCAAGATTAACAGCATCTATAAGTGTAAGCAATCTTCTCACAGGTTCAAACTGAAAGTCAATTACTCCATTTGTAACAAGTACGAGTTTTTTAGAAGTACCAAAACATTCTCTGAAATTCTTTGAAAAGTCTATAAGCCACTCAATATTCATCAAAGGCTCAGAGAAAGTAAATGCGACTCCTATTGCATCTGATTCACTCATATAGTCGTAGATAGTAAGAAAATCAATCTCTTTACAGTCAGTTATTGCTGTATCATGCACAATCTTGTTATTAATACAATAACCGCAATGCAAAGAACATCCTGTAAAGCCTACAGAAACTAAGTCACTTCCGGGATAGAAATGATACAGAGGTTTCTTTTCAACAGGATCTATAGAAACTGCTGTATACTTACCATATATCATATTATACAGCACATTTCCTTGATTCTCTCTAACTCGACATAAACCTCGTTTACCTTCTTTTATCACACATTCGTGTGGACAAAGATAACAGGTTACTGCATCAGGATGTGTTACCTTCCAGTAATCCATGCATTGTTTCATATGCGTAAATCCTTTAAAAGTATTTCTAGCTTTTTTGAAGTATTTTGAAACTCAGTATCTTTTTTACTTGAGTGGGTACAGTAATATCCTCCTTTAATCACTACATTCAAGCGTTTAAGCATATGATGCATAGCTTCACTTTCCTCTTGTGTATAGTTTTTCATTACTCCTCCAATAACATTTATTTCATGTGACTTTCTTTCTTTCTACACTCGGAGCAACAATTACCTATCAAATCATCAAGAAAAACAAATTTATCACAGGCACCACAAGCGTATTTGAACAGGTTTTTGTCCCGCGCAATACAAATGTCAATCATTTCCTGTAGTTCCTCCAAACCAAGTGTATTACTTACATTCTTATACTTAGGATGTGGTACAATAATTACATCCCCTTCTTCAATAATCATACATCCTCCCCTACAATACGTCTTTAATTAGGTTTTCACGAATTCTTATTACGTCCTGCTTAGCTTGTTTACGTTCAGCTTGTATTCTATTATCTTCATCACGTTTCTTCCGGTATGGCTTAGCCCATGACTCAATCTTACTCTCAAATTTCTTTATCGCTACATCATTAATTTTACCACACTTTAAACATATATAACTTTTGAGACGATCTTGATCATCCTCATTGTAGTCGTAATGATTACAAGTACGCATCATACCTCTACTCAAGTTTAAATTGTAGTTAGATAATATACGTCTGACAATATCTCGCTTATAATATGATTCATAAACTTCCCAGTCATGCTTGAGGCCATCAGGACATCTACTAAAATATATTGGACGATTAGTACTGTAGTACTTTATGCCTTTACGAACAGCTATTATACTTCCTACGATCAATGGATAAATTAATTGCCAACTTATTAATGTAATTGAAGAGGACATAGAAAGTATGTAGAATCCTACAGAGTAAGGAACCATCATCCATATAAGTAATCTCCAACTATCTGATGAAATGATTACCCACAGTAGACTTGCCCATAGTAATACAATAAGTATGATTAAAGTCATATACTGAGATACATTAAGATCCAGTTCCATAAAGACCTCCTCACTTGTTGCAACATGAACATTTGAAAGGGTCAAGACTATCATGTCCTTCCGCTTTAAGGATTTCTACTATTTCTGCTTTCCATCTTCTGACTCTTCCTAAAGAATCCATACATCCGTGTTCCCTAAGAATTCCTCTCACTTCTGCATCGTGCATTTCCTTTGTATCTTTCATACGGAAAATTCCCCTCTACCTACTCTTTTACTTCTCAAGGCTTTTATCATAGACCAGAAACCTACAATCATGTTACCTCCTCGCTTCGTCCTTATACTGAAGCTGTGACATAATAAAAAATGCGGGTTCTAGCTTTACTTATTGACTAGAACCCGCATTTATAACAATTCACATTATGTAAAAACTATCCGCAAAGGTTTCCTTGTGTAGTTCCTACGACACGAGAATTGGTTTCAAACCATTCCTTCTTTTTCTTTTCATTGGACGCATCACCGAGACTTTTAAGGAACTTAACGGCATCTTTACATTCTTTTCCTTTGAAACCTTTAGTCTCAATAGAACATTCACCATCAGTGGTGAATGTTAGGATCGCTTGTTTTTTGTCAGCCATTAGTACCTCCTTAAAGGTTTATAGTGAGCTTAATCTCACCGGTTTTGGCATTTTTCTTCTCACTTACCATATAGCCTTTCTTACGGGCTTCTTTTTTTGCTTTCTCAACTCCGTAAATCTGCTTGAGAGCATCCAACTCTTTCTGCTTGCCCCAAGAGCCGTTATAGTTGTCGTAGGAGACTGTGCCATCCTTCTTAAGCACGACAGGGTAAGTCCATCCTTTCAGATTGATGCCTATACCCGTTTCTGTGCTTCCATACAGCTTATGTGTCCCATCTTTCATAGTCAGCCCCAATCTCTTGCAAGCTGCTTTTAACGCGGTCATGTCATCCATCTTTATGTCGATATTAACGGTATGGCTCATTTGTCCTCCTTAGATTTGCCTGGCGTCCAGCGTTTGTTGATACTTTTTGTAGGGGGAGTAGGTACTGATGTATCCACATCATCTACCACTGCCTCGTCTACATTTATTCTCCTCTTTGTTTGAGGAGCGTTATCCGAATACCTCTTCTTCTCCTCCTCTTCGGTCAAGGAGTTTGCAATCCTCGCATTAGTTTTTGCCCAATGCCTTGCCCTATCGATAATCTGCCTGTTCTGCAGAAAGATCGGTTTAGTTTGACGAATCGCGTATTCCAATCCTTCATAAATACTCGCTTTACAGATCTTTTCAATCTCAGCACCTGTAAAGTTTTCCAAGGACTTGGCTACTTCATCATCAAAGTTAGTACCATAACGACGATTCATAATCGCCATTATTTCGCATCTTTCTGCCGCTGTTGGCAGATCAACGAAGAACACGTCGTCAAACCTTCTCAGAAGTGCGCCCTGAGAAATTACGAGCAGGTCATCTATATCATTACAAGTAGCAATGATATACTTAGGACTTGGCGATTCCTGCATCCAGGTCAAGAGAATTCCGAACATGGCAGAAGTAGTACCACCATCCGTTTTGTTAGAACTCTGAACACCGCCCAATGACTTCTCGATTTCATCCAGCCATACGCAGCAAGGAGAAATAGCATCAATAGTTTTCAATGCACGTCTCATTTGCGCTTCACTCTGGCCAACAAGGCTTCCTTTCAAGGAAGCGATGTCAAGTCTGACAAGAGGCATTTCCAGCTCAGACGCAATGACCTTTGCACTAAGCGACTTACCTGCACCTGGAAGACCGATCATGATAATGCCTCTTGGGGTAGGTTTTGCTACTTCGTGAAAGCCGCACTTTCTTTTGCGGACATACTCTTTCAGATTACAAAGACCTCCAAGCTCCGTTGCAGGAATTGGATCGTACAGTTCCATCAAGCCTGTCTTATGGACCGCCTGTAACTTCTCAAACTCAATGATCTCTCTTGAGAAGTCCTTCTTCTTGATTAGGGATAAAGACAACGCATTTTCTGCTTCAGGCAACGTAAGACCTTTAGCAGATGCTATAGCCTTCTTGCACTCATCGTCAAGCTCATAAGAACCGTCTGCTTGCTGAGTGCCTATTTTCAGTTCATTCTCCTCAATAATAACTCTTGCTACCCCTTCCAAATCCTCAACTGTAGGAAGCTGAAAATCCAAAACAGTTACATCCTTTTCCAATTCAGGAGGTATTGTAAGAATTGGGGAGATTATTATCAAGTGTTTTGCCGTTGATTTTAGTATTGTTATAGCATTCTTAAGTGTGCGCATTGTAGTCACACAGTCAAGAAACTTATGATAGTCTTTAAGGAAGACTACCGTAGGAACTACATCCTGCCCAGAACCTTTGATTTCGGTTCTGGCTCTATCAGCTAGCCAATTAAGAGGAGCAACCGGATCTTCCATCTCAACCACAGCCCTTGTGACGTGGTTCTTGAGCCCAGCTACAATATCCCATACTTGGACTTCGTAGCCTTTTTCAATAAGGAACTGAGAATAGGTGTCTACAATCCTATCCTCTTCGAAACTGTTGATCCACAGCAACGGGTAACCCGCGTTGATGTAGTCCTTGAAAACGATTTCAGCTTTTGGCATTTTTGCCTCCTATTTTTAATACTTCATATCGCGAGATATTATCTTGGTTAAGACAATATCATTATCGAACTTAACGACAACGTGAAGTTCTACTTCTTCATAGATACAGCCCTCAACTGTAACTACAGTCTTAACGTAAAACTTATCACCTTTCCTAACTCTGAAGAACTGTTCGATTCCTTCAGCATTGCCAGGAAGAGCAACAACTTTTACATTGTCAGTACTTACAACATTGTCAGTATTTTGAGGGACGAGTTCGTATTTAATCTCGTCGACCTCAGTTTTAATTATAGGAAGATAGTATCTACCTTCCTTATCCGAAGCTACTGCGAATTCAGTGAAAACTCTTTCGCATAGCTTCGTTACACTGCCTAACCACTGCAGTTCAGTAGGTTCAGGCATTTTTACTACATTAATTTTATCATCCTGTTGTGAAAATTTTACTATAGACATAATCACCTCCTTAATTTGGGTAATGTATGAGCGTGTAAAGCTCAATTAAAAACTTTAAAGGGAGGGCACCCGCCCTCCCTGAATTTATTCAAAAGTTTATAACTTTAGAAAAGATTCGCTGTTTGCGAATATTTTTACAGCATTTGCTGTTAGACTCTGATTACTTGAACCAGTAGCCGTGAGATACTCCATACTAGATACTTTGTCTATGGAGTTGGTTTTGTTTTTATTAAAATTCATGATATATACCTCTTATTAGCTATTTTTAGCTTGCCTGGAAGATTTTCACTTCCTTTAGGTTTTTCAGTCGACCGCCCCGAATTTGTTCCAGGACGATGAAACCCTCCTTTGTATGTGGAAGGGTAACATTGTCGACTGACTTCAGATCAATTATATTCTTATTGCAGATATCCTTGAGATCAAAAAGCAATGCAGCTCGACCATACTTACTCGGTTCGAGTATTGCAATGCCTCCTTCATTCCTCATGATGCCTTCAACAATTAGGCCATCAGGATAAGCAATCTTCTGCTTCTCTCCGTAAGAGATAAAGCGCTTTACTTCTCGGGTATTCACGGAACGCTTCGGCTTCGGAGTTTCGACTATTTTCTTTTGCTCCATCATCTCCCGTGCTTCCTTTATGATTTTGTCTCTGTGAATGAAGCGCTTTGCAGTAGCCACAAAGTTCCTCACTTTCCAGAAATTGTCAAGATACCCGAAAAACAAAGCTATCCGCAGCGCAGTCTTATCTGTTAATATGTAAGACTTATGCGATTCAATCTCTTTCACTTTTAAGATTTTTGAAAGCTGCTGAAGAACCCAGATGGGGTGGCAGGTCCTGATACTCTGCGACCCAAATACTCTCAGCAATCTTTCCTTACCATATTTGTCTTTCTTATAAAAGCCATGATAACGACTTTTGCCGTTAACAATAACAGTAAGCTTGTTTACAAGCATAAGCTTACCGTTTTCTCCCATACGATGCCGGTACATTGCCTGCAACGTGTTTTTTGGCATTTTTGCCTCCTTAAAAGATATTTGCCCGAATTATCAAGCAGTCTTGTTCACAATTGATCTCTTCAAGATCAATCCCGTAGGTCTCCGACATCTTATCGCCGATGTCCATAACATAAAGACCGCCTTCAACCTTTATGTCGAGAGACTCAGCATCATCAAGCGCTTTCTTTATAAGCTTGACAACATTGATACCAAGAACTCTGGATCCTACAAGAGAAAAATGAACTTTGGATCCTTCAACTTTCTCTATCCTGACAGATACCGATACAGCACGTCGAAAGACGGAGAGTTTGATAATTCCGCTTTCTGTTATAGATGCAATACGCGCTCCTGTAGCTTTGCCTTTTTTCAACGATGCATTCAGTTCATTTCGTGATATGCGCATTTCCATCTTATCCTCCTTTAAGGTAAACAGAACTCTCCTACTATCTTGTAGTAGTTGAGTTGTATCCATGCTGGATTTGACTTATTGTCTTTCACATTTTGTATAGCATGCTCCAACCGCATTTTCAATGGATACAGTTTTTTGAGAATCTTTTCTATCTTATTCTTCTCATCCTCTTGTGTAGTCTTCGATCTAACAGAGAAATGCTCTATTGTCTCATTTCTCTGAGAAAGTCGACTTTCAAGATGTCCTAGAAGCCATTCTGCTGTTTTTTCAGCATCTAGTTTCTTTTCTTCATAAGACAGCGCTAACCACTTTTCATGTGACATCATGATTCTTATTCTCTCTTATAGGTTGAGTAAAAACTTCTGATCTTTTAAGCACTTCTTGTTCGAATACTGCTGATTCATCTGTGTCGATGCCTCTTATGTCTTTTGGCGCACAGTAATGATCATTATAGAATGCAAGAAGCACTTCAATGTCTGACTCACGCACTCTACCTTCAGTAAAGCAGTAAGTAGCATTTTCAATTCTCATAGGAATCACTTTATTAAGGATACAGTAGTGATCCCTTAAGACTGAATCTACTCCTACAAGAATGCCACTGCTAGGGCAAAGTTCGTGGTCAAAAGAGGCAGGCATTACCATCACCGCTTCTTCTAAAACTTTTACAACTACTGCAAAAGTTTCCTTATTGGCATGATGTGGGTGCCAGATAACATCTCCTACCTTCAAGCCCTTATTACTTTCCTTTTGTGTAGGAAACAGCGGCCCCTCTGGGTTATCCTCAAGAAAATTATCAAGCAACATTGATAGAAATTCAGGATCTCTTCTTATAACGATCCTTGTCTCCTGCACAATTTCTCTAGCAGGAGCTTCTGTAAGATACTCAAAATAATCAAGCCTTCTTGCAAGCTTGACGGAGCCTGAAGCAGTAACAAACCTTGTTGCACTCTTCTTCTTATCCTGCGGTGCACAGTAATGATCTGACTTATTATCACTTGTCATACCGTATACTACTCCAGGATATGCATCTCTCGCTATCATAGAGCCTACAATTATTACATTGTCCGCACTGCGTTTCAGTCGCATAAATGCAAATTCAAGCGCTTTGGCACCATACAAGGTTTCGGTGACAATCTCAATCCCGTTCTCGTCCTCAACAGGCTCAGTAACTTTATCAACTGTAGCCTGCAGTCCTGACTGAGGCACAACAAACTCAACCCCTTCTTCATCTCTGAGGTTGATATTGTGCGCGGTCACATTTACATATATGTGACCCTTATGCTCATATCCAACAACTTCTATGTCGTCGGACATATATCTTGTGACAAGTTTCTTTTCCATCTTTTCCTCCTTATAAACTTTAGTGTAAATCGAGGCAGGCTCCTGAGGTGAAAATGAAATAACTAGGAGTCTGTTTTGAACCTGCCTCGAAATTTAGCCCGTCATTATTCTAGGCTTTTAAAATAGTTCTGAGATGTACTCACGCAGTGCAAGCCTATCCTTAGGAGATGCACTTGCGAGTCTTTCGTCCAATTGCTCAATCCAAGCATTCGTTTCATTCAGGAACTTTTCCTCTCTGTTGATAATTAATTGTTCCATCATTGCCTCCTTTATTATACGGTTTCCAGGAACCTCTGCTGCCAGTCACCAAACCAGTAACCAGCCCAGAAAGTCATGTCATCTCTTACAGCATGTTCACCTTGAATGCTATAACCTTGAGAAATCAAGCCGGTGCGTGCTTCTTCAAGCTCAGTAACCGTAAGGCTTCTTACTACTCTCATAACTGCCTCCTACAGTTTCTCCAGGTAACGAGCTGAGCAAAAGAAATCCCTCTGCTTGTTGCCCTTGTGAGCAATCCGTTCTGCTTCAAACAGATTTCCAAGAGACCTTTTCACCACGCAAATCGTTCCGTCACTCTCTTTGTACAATACTTTCATACTGCCTCCTACTAGGTTTTTTGCGCACTAAATGCACAACGGATTACACTCAGCAACTAATGTAATCCGCTCTACACTTTCATGCAGAAGAATCAAGTAACAAGAACCTTATACTTTCCCTTCCTTGAGTCCTTGAAGCAGTGCTTCTTGCTCAAGGAAATAAAAGTCTTCCCACTGCTGAACACCGCACTCTTCCTTGAGCTTAGTGTCAGCATCCTTAAACACGAAAAAGTCTACCTGCGCTCGTCTTGGATCAGGTTGCAGCCTGTCCGTAGCCTCACACATAGTGAGGTAGACTTCAGTACGCTCACAAAAGCCCTCTTCTTTTATAACTCTGAGGACTTCTTCAACTACATAGTCAACTGCCTTTTGGAAACTCGGCAGTTGCCGAAATTCATCGTGAATATTTCCCATGACATTCTCCTTATAGCCTTTTCAGCGTCATGTCAGAGAAAGCACCTTTTGTAGTCTGATACTGAAAATCAGACTCATCGGTTATATACAATCTTTTATAGCCATAGTAAGAGCCTTCAGGCAGACGAAGAACAGCAGCACCAACTTTTCTGGCTACTCTTATTATATCCTTCTCCTTCACGCCGCAATAGTGGAGGAGGTTAGAATAATGATGTGTGAGGAAATATACAGGCTTCTGCTGCGCGTACTTTACTTGCTCCTGGATAAATTCCTCAGATGTGTTTCCAAACCAACCTTTGCAAAAGCCGCCCTTAACGAGTGAGCGTACCATATGTTCAATCTGCTCATCGGTTGTAGGTCCTGTAACTGTTTTTTTGATTTTGTTCAGTAAGTTTTTCATAATGTTCCTCCTAAAGGAAAGTAGAAGGAGTGACAAGTACGTCATTATTCTGTATAATGTCACTCCTACGAAAAATACTGAAATACTCAGTACAAGCACGGGCTCTTTACTTAGGAAGCCAGAAACCTTTAGCAACTAATAAGCTGTGTGCTTATTCTGCAGCTCCTTTACAATGTTGTCATACCTTGCTTTTTCACAAGCAAGGCATATAACTGCCTCAGTGTTTTTTGGCAGTTTAGTACCGCAATCTTTGCAGTACTTGTGGCCAGCCTTCTGCTTCTTCTTCATAATTACCTCCAATAGTTTAGTCTGGGATTAGTAAGCGAACCTGGCTATATCCCAGATTTTATCCTGAGGCTGACTTCTACAAGTTTCCTCTGTTGCATTAGTAGCAACAACTTTAGGAAACTCGTCCCTGATTCCCATTTCTTTTAATGCAGAAATGAGCATAAAAGAAACAAGAATGATACCTTCCTGCAAGGAATCCTGCACCTGTCGAAGCTTTTCTAAGCCTTCGTCAGATACAGTCTGCTTAGAGGCTACGACCGCACAACCCTTACCTAAGTTGTACTTTTCGTAGAATTCTCTTTTAACTGTGAGACAAGACCAATCAGCCTTAATCTGATCAATCTGGTCCTGTGAAGGAGTAAAGATGGTTCCGTCGGAGAACTTGGACCCGTGGAACGATGTTGGCACTACTGTCAAGCCAGAATTAAGTTTGAAAGTAATCATTTAGGGTACCTCCTTACAGTCTTTTCAGTTTCATAGCTGAAAAAGCGCCTCCTATTCTTCGTTTTTAGCAAGAGTATCTTCAACAAGTTTTCTGAACGCATCAGGATGCTTCCGCATGATATGCTTTATAGCTTCCTGCGTCTGGTCCTTAACATACTCATCCTTTCCTTTCTTAACAAACATTCTTGCAAGCAAATACTTTAACATAACGTACCTCCAACTTAAACATTCCTAGTAGACTCATCAGTGCAGGTTACTAGGCTACCTGCAGAAAAGCAGCCGCCAGTTAATATATCAGCGGCTGCTTGTTTCGTCTTAGTTCCTATTCCATATAGCATTATGGACTTTCTCAGCCTCAGGCGCTATCGCTGGATTGAGGTTGAAGAGCACTGCCATTATTGCGCTCAAGTAACCCAGCACTTTAAATGTACGAGTTTTGTACATTGGCGCGAGAATGGCATTCTCCACAGCGGAGAATGTATTCATCTGCTGATAAGAAGGCACCTTACCTGCAGAACGAAGTGCAAAGAGAATAGCAATCTGTATAATACCTACAACAAAACTGACTTTGAAATCATGCATGAAGTTTTTCATATAGCCTCCCAGCTACTAATAAAATAGAAAGGAAAATGTGCAGGAGGCGCGTCCTTATTCTGCCTTCCCCCGAGATTCTGTTGCCAAGGTCGCTGCACACAACCTCCGATTCCTGGCGGCCAACCAGTCAGATGAGTAGCTGATCACTCCCCTTTGGAGCTGATGCCACTCGGGAAAACGCGTTCGCGCGGCTCAGATGCCTGCAAAGCTTTTTCCCAGAGCGCTCGCTCTTTCAGAGAAGTGATACAGCCAGCCTGCAATTGCAGATCTAACATAATCCTTCCTCCGGAATTAATATTGTTGGGATACCTTCTCTGAGATCATCAAAGTCGGTGGAACCAAATCAGTGGTTACCTTCCTACCCAGTTTATAAAAAAGGCACTGGGAGCCTGAATCCTTAATTAACAGGCAGATTCGTACCCGCACTTGCTAACGCCAAGTGATAACGTTCAGTTATTCTTTATACTGGTTACTGACATCCAGTGCAATTTTGTAAGAACTTATACTAATCTCTCCAGCAGAGACATCGTATAGTCTCTGCTGATGGCGGCATCCGTGCCATCTTCATTGAAGATGGACACCCACTCGGATGATCCTATGTCGTGATCATCCTCTTCATACCTCACAGCTATGAGGTATGCTCCTCCCTTTCCGAGTCTAGTATCTCGGAAAATCTTATGTGACTTATATTTCTTATAGGGGTTCTCACGAGCCCACGAGACGAGAAACACATTTTCTTGCATACGTTCCTCCTTTATTTTTCGATAGCAGAAGCAACTGCCTCTGCTATCTGTGCAGTGGAAAGTCTTTCCACTGCATTGAACACTCTTTTGTCTTCGAGACCGTACAGTGCCTCGTCGACATTTGTATAAGAAACTTTGTACCAACTAGAGGTATGATGAGTACCTCTGTAATAAAGAGTTGCGCCAGATCCAGAGTCTTCAACAAAACCTATACCTATAGTGCATTCAAACATAATATCTCCTGTTGCACACTCGCAGATCTTTATACCCTGTTTGTGTGCTTACTAAACATATAGGCAGTTTAAAGTCATGCTGAGGACTGTTGATATGCCGCTGAGAGCTTTGTGTTCCCAGCGGCCTGTGATTTCTCGAAGCTTATCCGTTGACAAGCTCCTTGAGTTCTGCCATGCCTTTCTTAGTGTGGCAGATTCTGATGTGTGCAGTTTTCTGGAGATCGATCGTCGACTCCAGGTCTGCTACATCGATTATGAAGGCAGCTGTTCCGTATTCGCTGCCTTCGATTATTGCCAAGTCTCCAGCAATTTTGATCTTGCCGGGAACCTGTTTGCCGCTCTTGTAAGCGACAGTCGCATTCATTCCATCCCGGAGGACTCTGTTGTCCCAAGGAGCGTAGCAGTTACTCAGCTTTGCGTTGCTGAGTATTGAGGATTCGCTGAACTTGCGAATCAGCTCAGGGGCCGATACTGCGAAGTCGATCTCGCAGTTGTAGTTCTCTGCGAGAACTGCTCGCAGATGGTTCATGATCTCATTCCAAGAGATCTTGGAGAGATCTCTTGGAGACGATTTTCCGAATCTGATGTAAATAGCCATAGTGGCCTCCATGCTCATTCGCAGATCTTTATACCCTGCGTGAGCAGTTGCGGAGATATAATGTGCTTTATGTGCTTATATCTCCGTTCTCTATTTACATGATACATATCTCAAATGATACCTGAAAGACCTCGGGATCAGAGGTGTTTTGTGCCTGAGATCCCGAGGAATACTTACGTGGAACTCTAGGAGCCTAAGACCGTAGCTTGTCAAGGACCTCCTCTACCTTTTCGTGCTTGTCTTTTCCAAACACGGCAGTCAGGATAGCGTTGACAATAGCTAGAGCAATCTCTCTTACGATTACAACTAGCAACTCAGCTACGATCTCTGATGACCAGAGATTCTTTAACACTTGTAGTAACTTGTAAAGCATCAGTGTCTCCTTGAGAATCCTGAATGAACCTTTTGCGGCCCATTCGTTTGCGGCTAGGCGTTGTAGCAGATGCAAGAATTTTTTCTCACCACATATCCACCACAACAGGGAAACTCATAACATAGTTAGCACCTCCTTTTAAAAAAATGTAGAATGACGTTAGAACTATATGATACATATCGGTATCGAGTGGTGAAGGAGTAGTTGACTATTAGAGAACTAACGGTTCCAGAAGTTCCTCAAGCTCGGTAACATTGTCGACGCAAGCTACGTCAAGCTGCTCATCCTTCCAGAGTCTGAGTCGTTGCTTTGAATGAGAAGTTAAACTCTTCTCTCCTTGATGAAACAAGTCGATGACAAGTAGGTATTTATTGCTGCTCCCTGTCCTAAGGCCTCTGCCTAATCGTTGCAATAATTGCACGTGTGCTTTAAGACCTGAGGCCAAGATGATACAATCTATAGCATGAATGTTTAAACCTTCATCAACAACAGATGTCGCAATCATAACGGGTGTCTCTTTTTCTCCAAACTCACGTTGCACATCTGCTCTGTCTTTATCTTTCGTATCCCCTGTCCAAACGACATGCTTAATATCATGCTCATCAAAAGTAGCAGATAATTCAACACCGTGAGTCTCTTTTCTATTTACAATTATAAGTACCTGAAGCTTCTTCTTGATTAGCATCTTAGTAACGTTTATGACTGCACCTGTCTGTAACTGATTGTAAACAATACCTTCCTCATAAACTCTTTGGAACACATAACCGCCCATCCCTGCATAAGGATCTTTCTCTTCCTGCGTCCTCTTTACAAAATAGTCTTTCTTGCACTGCTTCTTGAATTTTGTCATATCAGCTAAAGGAATGTAGAACATAAAAACCTTAGGTATCAACGATATACCTCTATCTATCAATTCTTTGTTTTTAATTCTCTTAACTACAGCTCCAAGCATCCCTCTAAGCTCAAGCCCTGCTATGTCTTTCGTAGAAGGAATGGTTCCTGAAAAGCCTGTCTTGATCATACACTTCTTAATAGTTTTGATAATCTTCTTATACGTTTTTGCTGTAGCATGATGCACTTCATCTATTACAAGAATTCCTGTATCTTGCACATAGTTTAAAACAGCTTCGTCGTCTCTTGTTGCTTTATCTCCGAGTTTACTTAAACGTTTATTCAATGTTTGGACCATAGCTACTACAATCTGTTTTCCTTCTACTTCAATCTTATTTGCTGCTATTTGCCCCACAACTTCTTTATCACAATTAGCTAAAAATAGATCAACTGTTTGCGTAAGTAACTCTTTCCTATGAACGAGCACAAGGGCTTTCAAAGGAGACTTTTCAATAATTGATAAAATCAATCCTGTGATAATAAAAGACTTTCCGCCATTAGTAGCTATATGAATTAATCCACCTGCATTTTTAGAGAGTCTAACTATTGAGTCTATCTGATAATCCCTATATGCTTCAGGTACGCACTTTTTCTTTTTCTTATCATAAACCTGCAAATTAACTATATCTGACTTTCTAAGAGGGAAGGTCCAACGCTTATCAGACACAGAAACCTTTTCGCCCATCTTTTCTAACAGTTTCACAACGTACGGAACAATCCCTGGCGCAACTGTATTACTTATTTTGCTATAAAATCTATACTTGCCATCCCAGCCTTTGCCATTGTTACGTCTTTTGATAAATTCAGCACCTTCAACCTCTCTGGTTAATATATCATTAAGTAACGAAAGCACATCATTACTAGCCGTAATCTTCGCAGCTCTTTCAAAAATCTCAATCATTACAGACATGTTATTTCCTCAAATACATATTTACAATATCTAAAACTGAATTATTAGAATTTAACAAAACTGTTCTAATATCTTCTGGAGTCATATCACCAGGATCTTTTAGTGTAGGTTGTGCTATGACAACATCAAGTTCATTCTTCTCACAGTATCTTTTAAGCTTTTGAGCATCGTCGAGCGCGTCCTTATCCAAAAAAAGTGTTACATTAGAAAAACCACTTTCTTTAATATATTCTAGTTGCTCCTGTGAAAGATATTTACCCAACAACGCCATAACAGTAAATCCTGCTTTTGCTACCTTTAAGGCATCGAAGACTCCTTCAACTAAAACTATAGTATCAGTATCCTCAGAAAAGTATATGCAATTCTTATTCACCTTCGATGTGTCTTTTGGGAATAAGTAACGCAGTCCTCCGCCTACGAATGACCTTGCACAAAAGAAATGCACATTATAATCATCGTCTAAAAAAGGAAAACCAATATACGAAAAATATTTACCTTGCTTCACACCTAAACCGATTCTGTATTTAAAAATATCTGCTTGCGTTAATCCTCTGCTTTCGATGTATCTTATAGCCATCTTCTTTAATTCAGATTCAGGTAGCATGGATAAAGGAGTGAAAGCCTCATTATACTCTTTTGATATTCTGATAATCTCCTCAGAAGAATCTGAAACTCCTTCGAAACCTAAAATGCTTGCATCAATTTCATCTAGTGTGCCATGAAAATCACAGCTAAAGCACTTAAAACGAATCTTCCCAAACTTGTAATAAATATTAAATGACGGATTAGAGTCGTCATGAGAAGGACAAAGACCGAAGATACTCTTGCCTCTCTTATCCCTCCACTTAAAATTATGCTTAGGGAATTTCTTCTCAAACAAACGTGTTGCCTGATTCAGGAGATTACTAACAGTATCCATAGTTATTCCTCTACTGCTTTGCCTATGTTATAATTCTTAAAACCATAGTCATTCCATAAAGCCAATGTTCTTTTTTCATCTTCTTTCATAACGAAGTTTTCAGGGTCTATTTGCATATATAACAACTGTGCCTGAGGGATGCTTATTTCCCTTACTTTATCAAATCTAAGTTTAAAAAAGCCGTGAACTCTTTCCTCTTCAGTTTGCTGCATTGTTATAACAACGTCTGAACTTTGATGTTTACCGATACCCTCTGATGTATGATATCCTGTAGTTTCGCCTTTTTTCATAGACTCTCTATTAGTTTGAGTAGCGGTCACTAATGCTAAATTTTTCTCAAGAGCAACAGATCTCAATTCTTCCGTAGTATCCTGCAAAGCTAATCTGTATAATTCACCTCGAGGTACTTTAAGTTTATCAAGATAGTCAAGTATTACAACATCCACCTCTTCTCCATAAACATTCTCAAATTGCTCCACAGCTGACAAGATATCTAAAGCTGTAGCTGTTCCGGGCTTATGATAAACTACATGGAATTTACTTTTTGTTAAATGCGCAAATTTCCTAATTCCTCTAAGTTTTTCTGACTGGGATGTTTCTCTAAACTTTTCTCTGGACATACTTAAAATTCTTCTATAAAGTCTCGCAGTAAATACAGTATCTGTTAACTCAGTAGTAATGCAAAGCACATTCTTTTCTAAACCTAACATCGCAAGAACAGCTACATTACAAAGAAAACTAGTCTTACCTGAGCCAGATGGTGCCATGTACAACATAAGTTCCTGCCGACCTATTCCGCCGAGGAGAGCATCAAATAACCTCCACTGATTTAAGCCAATTCTATTAAAAGTACCTGCTCTGTGAATCCTGTTTAAAATAAGTTCGATGTCACTATGCGCTGCCAAACCTAAACGATTTTCCTGTGTTGAAAGAACTAAGTCTTTTACTTGCCCCCATAATGATTCATAATTGACTCCGTGCCTAGTTGCAGATAATGTCTTAGCTGTGTCAACAATAATCTTTTCAAGACCCGCAGCTCTTACCGATTTAAGTAACTCCTCTTTTAAGAAAGAAGCATTCAGTTTATTGGCTGGATTAAACAAAGAATTAAATTGATTAAATCGCTTAAGTAATGTAGGATGATGCTGAGTGAAAACTATCCGCAATTCGTCCGCATTTGGAGTCTTTCTGTATAGTCTATAAAACTTGTTTACTTCACGAAGCAAGGCCCTTTCAAAAGGATCTGAAAACCTGTCTTCGTTTAATGAGGGCATAATTTCTAGAAATAGTCGAGGGTCTTCGACTAGATTACGTACTAACTCTAGAAAAATCATATGCTATCTATCCTCTCTTTTTGAACCATCTGTCATTTTTAGAAAAGCCGTCATATTAAGAAATCTGTCGGCGACATATTCGGGCAAACGCTCCAACCAAAAATCTTTAATATCCCCGCCAGTGTCATCCCAGTTATGTGTAAAAATTAAACCAGGATGCCTATCATGATCATATAGCTTTAAAATCAATTCAGTAAATAATTCTGCTTGTAAATTGTCACCCGCATCAAACTTTACGTCATCTATAAACAAAAAGCCATATTCCATAAGCAAGTCAATAAACTCAGATTTGCGAACCTCTAATCTTTTAAACAAGTCATAAGATAAGTCTCTCCAAAGAAAAATAGATCTGAAATCATGACACCTTATCAGGTTAGCAGAGGCACACATTAAGTGAGTTTTGCCAACACCTACACTTCCAGCAATAGCAACAACTTTTAAGTCATCCTGAATTTCTCTATAAATGAAATCATTAAGAAAATGACCATACACTCTATCCTTGTTTGATAAATACTTATAAGTCAGTCTTTCGGCATCATCTAATAACACATCTGGGCAGCCTTCTAGTACAGCATTCCTGAATCTTGAAGGCAATGACGACATATAACTATAATTCATGTCTCTAATCAGTGTCAAAAGAAATCTCCTTATTCAGAATATACAATTAAATACTCTAAACTATAGAAACTTAACATGACTTTTTTTTCTCTTTTAACATTTCGTTTGACCTATGTAATCGTTTCAGCATGCAATTTTTTCCTTCCCCGAATGGAATTCTACTACTCTTGTATTAAAACTTGTGACAAACTAAGAATTCGGGTTTTTAAGTTTGTTAATTGCTGCAGAGTCTTTCTTGCGTTCTGTTACGTTATATTGCGTCTGCATCTGTTTAGTACGCATTGTAGGATCTTTCTTGTATTTAGCAATGTATTCTTGTACTACGGACTCAACAAAAAATCTAGTAGATGTTGGATCTTTTTTTACAAAGGCTCCTAAAGTAACACTACCTGGTCGTAACCTTCCGGCTAAGTGACACATCTGTACAAAATTATACAAAGATGTCTTTTCTGTAAAAATGTCGCCCAACGAAGAACCAGTCAAGACAACAGGTCTGACATAGAAAAACAATTTCAGTGCAACTTTGTAAGAATAAAAATCGAGCGCATACGCTTTTTCAAGGAACAAAGGACTTTGATTCTTTTGATAAGCATCTCTGAGACTTTCAGCAATGCTATTCCAGTTTTTAAAGAAAACTCGTAATTGATCATCGACTTTAGAAAAATCCTCTACCTGACTAAAGAATGCACCTAACGCTACACATTCCTCATCAAAATATTGTTCTTTGAACTTCTTCCAAGCAAATCCTATAGATCTGATAGCAGTATGTTGCCCGCTTAAAGGAAAACTCATTTTTAAGAAGAGCTTAGCAACAAAGAGATAGTCTACTTTAATTTTATCAGCTGCTGCAAGAATTTTCTTAGCAACAGGTATCAGGTACTTATCAGTTCCATCTAGATCATCTTCTTCGAACAAAGGAACCCTGATACGTTTTACTCTAACGATTTCGTCTTTCATGAAAGACACCAAGAGCTTAGATAAATCTATACTCATCTTTCAAAACCTCCTACTTAACTTTGTAATCTCTGTTTTATTTCTTCTTTTTCTCTGGAAGGGTGACGAAAGAGACTGATGCGAAGCGAAGTCGAGTTGACTCTCACACTTTCCTAGATCCAAAGCTTTCATATTTGTAATACGGGATATTTTTTGAATTTTGAGGTCTTTGACTTTAGAAACTTTCAATTTCTCAGAATTTTATGTCAAGTAAGTTTTTTATAACGTCACGAACCTTCATGACGTAACTTTCCGGTTCCATTACTTGTCTCTGTAGTTTGCTCACACCTCCTATTTTGAAAACCTTGAGCCAACGAATAAATATAAAATTATGATATAAACTCTTAATTAAAGTTAATCAAATGAGTATATATGTAATATATACGAATGTTATACGAATGTAATGAGTATATGATTTAATTTAAGTTAGATGTTTATGAATAAGTTTTATTATTTATGAAGTTTTACCTCGATTTTGAACAATTCAGAACTTTTCTAGTGCGCGTGTACGTGCGTGATATATATCTCAAGTTGTTCGCTTTCATTTTCTTTCAGTCAAAAGTTTCTTATTTCAAGTAATTTTAACCATGACAGAAATTTTCTCTTGACAAACTGTCATAAGTTTTGTAAAATCAGAGTGTTATTAAATAACAACTCTAGGAGGATTACTTAAATGGCTAAGACACAACAAACGTTCGCAAAGGCTCTTGAAGGCGATACTGAAGTCGTCACAAAAGAAAAGAAGGCTGTAAAGAAGTCTATGAAGTTAACTAAAGAGGCACTATATGGTCACTTTAGGAAGACCAGTATTAGTGGTATTAAAAGCTTTATTATTGATACCGACGGAAGTTTTATTACCACGGACGATACCAAGCAAGTTATCGTGAGTGCTCCTGCATTAGTAGTAGATACCGAAACTCTTAAAGAGACATATGAGTCAGAAAATCCTATTGCTGTATTTGACATTGAAATGCTGCTTAATATGATTAAGACTCTTACGTCTACCGATGGTGTAGTAAATGTAAAAGTAACTGATACAGTAATGCTGCTCAAAACATCCAGGCTTAGTTATGAATATGTTTTAGCAGATCCAGATTCACTTACTTCAACACTTAACCCCGAAAAAGCTAAACAGCATATTACAAGTCTAGCTTTTGGGTCAACCTTTACTCTTTCTAATATCGTTATTCGAAATATCCTGCAAGTGCTCAACACGCTTAAAGGTGACAGAATTTTGTTAACTCCTTCTACTAAAGGTGTAAATTTTAACATCGGTGGGTCACAGCTTCATAAAGGAATTATTTCAGTAGATGGCAAAGTTCCTATGCATCTTAACGAAGTAGCATTGCCTGCTTCTATCGTCCAGGATGTATTGAAGATAGTTGCTACTGAAGTTTCTGTAACCATTTCTATAACGGATGATGGTTCAGCGCTTAAAGTTTCTACGACAGATGGTTATGATTTTTATATACAGGCTTTGGAAAAAGTAGTGAACTAAGGAGTTAATTAATGGATCTCAACAATCATATTTGGTTTCAGAAGTATAGACCTCAAGTATTGGATGACATGGTGCTTGAATCAACAATGCGTAATGCTTTTCAAGAATTTGTCAATGCTAAATGTATTCCGCATTTGTTACTTGCAGGAGATGCAGGGACTGGCAAGACTTCAGTTGCTGAGATCCTAATCAGAACCATTGACCCTAAAAATATCGCTACACTACGTTTGAATGCTTCGTCGGAGAGAGGAATAGGAGTAGTCCGTGATAAGATTACTCCTTTCCTCGCTGCTAAATCTCTTAATCCGCTGAAGATTGTTTTCCTTGACGAATGCGATTATACCACTCCGGAGTTTCAAACTGCGTTACGAAACATTATGGAGGTTTATTCAACCAAGTCACGATTCATATTAACCTGCAATTTTGTTAATAGAATTATCGACCCTATACAAAGTAGGTGTGCTTTATTTGAATTTCAAAAACTTCCAAAGAAACATATGATAAAAACGTTATGCGGAATTTTAGAGAAAGAGGAAATTGAATATGACCTGGATGCAGTTATAGCGATTGTCGATGATTACTTTCCAGATATCAGAAAACTCATTAATGCTTGTCAACGCTTTTCGCAGAAAATGAAGTTCAATTATTCAATCGAGATGTCAAAAACTCATGTTTTGCAACAGATAGGTACTCTGATTAAAGGTGGTAAGTATACAGAGCTTGCTGCGTTGGTATCAAAGCAACAGCTTTTCTGGACAGATGTTTACAAAGGACTATTCGATGATGCTGCCAAATACTTTCCTGTGCAAACACTTCCTCAAGTTAGAATTGAAATATGGGAAGCACTGAAAGCGGATACTACCATCCCTGATCAATTAATAAACTTTCTGGCATTTTCAATCAAAGCAATGAGGCTTTGTGGAATAAGTGAAGGACAGATAAAATAATGGCATTGGATTTATTTCCTACACTAAATGCATTGTTTAATAAGACTCCTTTAGATATTGACCCTAAAGATGGAAGTACTTATATCATTCTTAGATTCCTAGCATCTAATCCTCGCTATGTAGAACTATGCGCAGGTTTATCTGCTTATTCTACTGTAGCCAATACTAAAATGATATGCACCTTTTTGCAAGAGGTTTTGCCTAAACAGAAAACGTTTTATGCAAAGAATTTATTCAAACAAGATAATTCAGTAAATACAGAAGTACTTAAATGTATAATGAATTATCTTAAATGCACAGAGTCTCAAGCAAAAGAGTTTATACAAATATTAGAACATGAGGGTGTTGATCTGTTTCAATACTTTGGTATACCTAAAGCAAAGCCAACTAAGAGGAGGAAGAAGTAGATGTATTACGTAACTAAAGAATTTAAGTTTTGCGCTGCTCATAAGCTAAGAGAGTATGAAGGCGCATGTAAAAGGATGCATGGACATAATTATAAAGTTCATGTAACTCTGCGTGGGATTGATTTAGACAAGGCAGGTATGCTTCTTGATTTTGGGGATCTAAAACGGATATGTCAAAAAGAGATTGTAGATAGATATGATCATTACGACATGAATGAAATTGAACCTTTTAATGAAATGAATGCTACAGCAGAAAATATGGTTTACAGATTTTTCTTAATCCTTGATGAAAAGATTTCAGAGTTACCTGAAGCTAAAGAGAGAGGATTTGAGCTTTATTCTGTAAAGGTATGGGAAACAGATTCATCATTTGCAGAATGGAGGAGAGAATGAATTCAGAGATTATGCAAAAAACAGTTCCCTTAAATGAAATTTTTTACTCGCTACAAGGTGAAGGACCCTCTGTCGGTATACCTTCTGTATTTATTCGACTCCAAGGTTGCAACTTAAATTGCTCGTTTTGTGACACCTTATATGCTGTAAGGGATAACCCTAATGCAGAAGTATTAACAGTGCAGGAATTATTTGATAAAGTAAAAGTGTTACTGGACGAACATCTTTGTAATAACGTAGTTATTACTGGTGGTGAACCTTTACTTTACAAGGAACAGGTATTCTGCCTAGCAAAGACTTTTGTAGAAAATGGTTGTTTTGTTGAAGTGGAGACTAATGGAACCATTCCTCTTGACTTTGATTACACATCCATGCTCATGGCTGTTCAGTGGAATGTTTCGCCTAAACAAGATCATTTAAATTATAGTGCTCTTGCTACATTTGTTAACAGATTATCAAACTTTAAGTTTGTAATTGATCCAGATGCTGAAAATCTTGATGAGTGGATGGATACAATTAAAAAGTTTGTTACCAAGCATAATTCAGAATATGAAGTTGCTGATTATGTTTACCTAATGCCGCAGTGTAAAAACATAGATGAATATAATGATAAGATATCCAGAGTTTTTAGGTTGTCAAAGCTTTCAGGATTCAAGACTTCTACTAGGATGCAGATTCTATTTAAGGATTTAAAATAACCACTGGAGGATATAGCAATGGATAAAAAGAATGCGATAGTTCAACCGTTCAGTCCTGTAAAGATTAAGGAGGCAAATAGTAAAATTGAAAAACTAGAAAAGATTTTTGAGAAGATGCTTGACGTTTTGTATGATGGTAGAGTTAATTGGGATCAGAATGAAAATCTAATAGATACTCCTCGTCGCATCGCTAAAATGTATGTAACTGAATTGTTTAGCTCAACCACAAAGTTTAAGGAAGAGCCTACAATGACTGTTTTCAAAGACAGTGGTACTAATAGTATGGTTACATTATTTGACATAGAATTAAAGTCAACCTGCTCACATCATTTTGTGCCTTTTGTTGGAAAATGTCATATTGGCTACATTCCTAAAGATGGTATAGTTTGCGGTGTATCTAAGCTTGCAAGAATAGTTGATTATTTTATGTCGATGCCTCAAATTCAAGAAGATTTGACTGAGAATATTGCTAATTATATTGCAAAAGTTCTTGACCCTGCTGGAATAATTGTTGTATGTGAAGCGCAACATTATTGCATGATTATGAGAGGCGTTAAACAGTTTCAAAGTAAAATGATAACTTCTGCAGTTAGAGGTTTATTTGAAAGTAATGATGAAGAATGTAAATCCGAATTTTATTCCTTATTAGCAAGGACAGCAAAATAACAAGGAGACTTTATGGAAGAAGTATATGACATTTCTATTAATTTCCCATTAAATCATTCTGGAAAAGTGGACAAGTTTACAGTTGCCTTAGATAGCAAAATTAAATTATTTGAGTATTTATTGGAATATGCGCAGAAGCGTGATTTGGATGGATTAGATTCTGTAATGATCCATTGCAGAGGAACGATAGAACATCCTACAAACCCTACAATGAAACGAATGTAATCTTTAAGGAGGACTAAATAAATGGCTAAGATAAAAAAGAAAGCGATGGTAGTTTTTAGTGGAGGACAAGATTCAACAACTTGCCTTCTCTGGGCTCTTGACAAGTTCGAAGAGGTAGAAGGTGTAGGCTTTGACTATGGACAGAAGCATAAAGTAGAAATAAGATGCGCAAGAGCAATATGTTCTAAATTAAAAGTACCTTATAAAGTAATCAACCTTTCTTTTCTTGACGACATTTCAGTATCTAATTTAGTTTCAAGCTCAGAAGGTAATGTAAGTGAAGCACACTCTTTAAATGCAAGTTTACCGTCTAGTTTTGTTCCTTACAGGAATATGATTTTTCTGACATTAGCGTCAGCTTATTCTCTTAAACAAGGGGCATCAGAATTAGTGACTGGTGTTAATGCAACTGATTATTCAGGTTATCCAGATTGTAGACCTGAATTTATTGCGTCACTTGCTAAGACCCTTGGAAAAGCAACTGATAGCAAAGCAATGGAAGTTACAATCCATACACCACTTATGAAAGTAACAAAAGCTGAAACATTTGAAATGGCTAAAAAACTTAATGGGTTGGAGATGATTGTTGAGATGACGCATACTTGTTATAAAGGTGATCATAAAACTAGACACCCTTGGGGATTTGGATGTTCCGATTGTCCGTCATGCGCCCTTAGAAAGAAAGGTTTTGAAGAATTTGAAGCAGGTGTTCATCTTAAGTCAAAAGCAAAACCAAAGACTGAAAAATCTGTAGTAAAGAAGACAACTGCAAAATCTGTAGCAAAAAAGACTACCAAAAAATCATAAGGAGAATTTAATGCCTGATTTTATTACTGAACTTGAAAAACAGAAACCAGCTACGTTAAGTGTTGATGGGAAAGGTAAACTTGTTTTAGATGCAGAGAACAATGTTAAAAAAGTAAAAATGACTAGAAATGAGGCTAAAACTTATGTTGGAACGCTTCTTACATCTTTTATGGAAATGCCAGACGACACTTTAACTCATGTTAGGCTTGTAAAGTCACCAACAAAAGTTGTTTTTAGGGTAGAGGAACCGGATGGACCTAATTATATCGAATACGTAATTAAATATACGGATTAAGGGGGACTAATGGCAGAAGGAAGAAATGATCAAGAACTAAATGGAGTTACCTTGCTAGGTAATCAGAATGTTGACTATAAGACAGATTATGCTCCAGGGATTTTAGAAACGTTTGTAAACAAACATCCAGACAGCAATTACTTTGTAACATTCAATTGTCCGGAATTTACGTCAAAATGTCCTCAGACCGGTCAACCAGATTTCGCCACGATCTACATTAATTACATTCCTGGTGAAAGAATGGTTGAATCTAAATCGCTGAAACTGTATTTGTTCTCATTCAGAAATCATGGAGACTTTCATGAAGACTGCATAAACATAATCATGAAAGATCTTTATGCGCTTATGCAGCCTAAGTATATCGAGGTTAAAGCCCATTTCTTACCAAGAGGTGGCATATCCATTGATCCTTTTGCTAATAAAGGCACAGGCACCAAATGGGAAGAGTTTGCACGTCAGCGACTGTTCAACTATAACTTAAATCAAGTAAAAGTAGATAATCGTTAAGATATCTGAGTATTATATATGTACAAGGAGGGGTAAAAACCCCTCCTTAATTTTACAAAGGAGTTTACATAAATGGCTGAATCTAGAACAGTTTATAAATATTTACCTGTCATAGGGGATTCATACCTGAAACAGAAAGCATGTTGGTGGAAAGTAGCCACCTCCGATGGAATTTTTCCTTATAAATATGGTTTAGGTTCCTTTCACTATTTAAAAGGAAGGCATAGGTCAGCTTGTGAATTTCCTCAAGGATTTCATTTCTTTGGTGATAGCGGAGGATTCTCTGTTTCAGCAAATACAAATATATATATCAAGAGAGATCTTGGTGAGCTATTTCAGGAAGTTCGCATTAGCAAACTTGCGGAGCATTGTACAAAGTGGGAAAAGGTTACAAATAAGAATGGCGAAGAGATGGAGGTTAGTTATGTTAATAACTTAAACATCTTCGCTAAAACTGCGCACTTAAGTTATATTTTTGTAACAACAGAGCATAAAATAAAACAAGTTATACGCCATAAGTTTAAAGGCAAGTTACTACGTATAGCAACTGACAAAAAAGAGGTAACAGTAACTTCTGATCATTCACTTGCTTATGTTGATAAGGATGATACAGGTCGATTAGTTTTACATTCAAAGCCAAGCAGCGAATTTAAAGTAGGACATATGTTATTGGAGATAGATGTTGTTGATCAAAATAGATTGGCATTATCCCCCATTCTCGCTATTACTGAAGAAGATTATGATGATTATGTATATGACATAGCTTGCAATGGTTACTTTATAGGAAATAATATTCTGTGTCATAATTCTGTGGTTACGCAGAATGCTGTTGTTAATCCTGTTGAATGTTATGAGTGGCAGAAAGAAAATTGTAATGTTGGTGTAATACTTGATATACCTCCCTATTTAGCAACAGGTACCGCGCAGTTTGGTGGCAATGCTGCTATAGTGTTTAAAGAGAATCTAGAAAAGACTATAGCAAATGTTCAAGCTGTTAAAGATGTTTATGATCCTAAATCTGCTTTTGAGTGGTGGGGAGTAATTCAAGGAGAAACACCAGAACAACGAGAACAGTGGTATAACGAGATTACGAAAATTCATAAGTTTACTGGATATGCTTTATCACCAAAACCTTCTTATGACTGGAGACAGATTGTTTCGCATATGCTGTTAGCTGCAAAGAAGAAGATTAAAAGAATTCACATACTGCAGATTTCGTCTCCGTTGACAATTATGCTAACAATGTTCATAAATAAAAAACTAGGAGAACCGTTCGAGTTTATAAGCTTTGACTCCTCCACTCCTTTAAGACTTGCTTCGATTGGAGAACACTTCACTTTTAATCCAGAAACGATTCGGTTTAATAGAGTAAGGTCCAGAGTTCCTGTTCCACTATGCGACTGTGAACTATGTCAGCAGTTTAACCACGAGGATGAACATTGGTGTGCTAGGCCTAATGTGTTAGTTAGGAGCTTACACATAATTAGAGCAATTGTCGAATTAACCAATTATGTCCAGGAGTTTTCTGTTGATACTCTAGCAGAACATCTTAGTTCAAGAGGTAGACGGGAGTTTAAGGAGTGTGACCAACTCTTATATCAATACCAAAAGACAAAAAAGATACTTTCATCCAAAGAACATAAAAATTACATAAGAGGTTCTGGCCTCGATGCAGCATTTGAAACAGACGATGCAGGAGGGTTTGATTCAGATGTACCTGAAGAATTCGTAGAGATATACAAATAGAGGTAATTTATGCAATCAGTTATTTACAGAAAGAGGAGTTACTTATGTTTTTACAACAATTAGAATCTTACCTTAATCAGAGTGATTGGCGTGTAAAAGAAAACGCGAACATGCCTTACTCGTTTTCAAATCTTCTCATGTATGCTGCATCATCTGCAGTATCAGAATATGCGCTTCAGCGAATTTATAAAAACCACCCCATAGTAGAAATGCATCGTGAAGGCAAAGTACACATCCACGATCTATCAGGAGGCATTGCTCCTTATTGTGCAGGATGGTCACTAAAGCAGTTGCTAGACGAAGGTTTTAATATTCCTGATTCCTCATATATAGCATCAAAGCCTGCAAAGCACTTTAGAAGTGCTATTTCCCATATGCTTAATTTCTTAGGTACACTATCAAATGAGTGGTTAGGTGCTCAGGCATTTTCAGATGTCGACGTATACTTAGCACCTTATATTTACGCAGACTATATTATGATTAAGGAGGAGATAGAGAAAGATGTAACGGATCCGCAAGTAGTACTGAAGATTGTAGACAGACTAATTAGAAAAGAGGTGAAACAAACGTTACAGGAATTACTCTACAATCTTAACTTTCCTAGCAGATGGGGAGGTCAGTCCCCATTCACGAACTTTACATTGGCATTAACCGTCCCGAATGATTTAGAGAATCAATCAGTAGCTATAGCCGGAAAATTCTTGACAGATGAAGAGAACAAAACGATTACTTATGGAAAGCTTGGCAAGTACATAAATCTTTTCAATGAGCTGTTTTTCTCGGTATATATTGCTGGTACAGGTGAGGGGAAAGTTTTCACATTTCCAATAATCACCGTTAATGTCACTGACAAGTTCTTCAAACTTCCTCAAAAGGTTCTTAACCTCATTCTAACTTCCAACAAAAAATATGGAGCTACATATTTCCAAAACTGTATTGCAGGACAAAGTAATCTAAAGCCTATTAAACCTGAAACCGTTAGAAGTATGTGCTGTCGGCTGACGCTCGATCTCGATGATTTAGCTCAACATGCTGGTGGCTTATTTGGTAACGGAGAAATGACAGGTTCAATCGGAGTTGTTACTGTAAACCTTCCGGAAATTGGCTACATAGCTAAAGGAGACGCAGTAAGCTTTTTCTCTATTCTATCGGAATGGATGAAACTCTCAGCTGAATCCTTATTGCTGAAAAAAGAAGAAGTTTTGAAGAATTTTGAGAGAGGTTTATTTCCTTACACGAAACGCTACTTAAAAACAAAGTTTAGAACACATTTCCTTACTATCGGCTATATTGGTCTTCACGAAGCTATCCGAAACTTTGGGATTGAAGAAGGCATTATGTCAAAAGAAGGTAAAGCGTTTGCTATCCAGGTACTTGACTTCATGAGAGAAAAGATAGTCGAGTTCCAAAAAGAACACAAAACCTTATTTAACTTAGAAGCCGCTCCAGCTGAGGGTGCTTCATTCAGAATGGCAACCGAGACAAGAAAACGAATTCCTGACCTACTGACTGCGGGCGAAGGAGAAGCTATTTATTTCACAAACTCCTGTCACCCTCCAGTCCAATCACAAGGTGACTTGGTAGCTTTAATAAAGCATCAAGAGGACCTACAAAGTAGGCATACAGGAGGAACAGTCGTTCATTTTTATCTTGATGGTCAGCCTGAGGAAAAGACTATTCTTAATCTGATTAAGAAGATATGTTCATCTAAACTTCCTTACTTCACATTATCAACAGTATTTTCGTATTGCCCTGTACATGGTTACTTACCCGGAAAGCACGATACATGTCCTTATCCCCACACTGAAGACCAAATTGAAAAGTATGGTATTGATCGTCGAGTATTTTTTCAAACTACAGTGCTTTAATTGTTATATTCGCTAAGGGCATAATTTACAGAATTTTTGAAAGTTAAAGGAGAATGAAATATGAAAACAAGTGATAAAGTGATTCCCTGCATGGTTTACTCAAGAGTTGTTGGATACTATAGACCTACTATGTCGTTTAATAAAGGAAAAACAGCTGAATGGCAGGATCGACACTTAATCCAAGTAAACGTTCCCAGAGCATCTGATATACTAGAACAACCGTTAACAGGAGTCTAAAATTATGAGTACACCCAAAGAGTTGAAGTTCGTTCATAGGATTCAAAATTCTGTGATAGATTTTCCGCCATACATTACGACAGTACTCTTCACTCCTGGGTGCTTATTCAGATGTCCTTTCTGTTTTAATAAAGCTGTGGTTTTGGATACCACAGGCATTTCACTAAATACTTTGGATGTTATCTCAGTATTGGAAGAAGCAAATGAAGGTTTTGCAGAAAAAATGTTAGAAGGTGTCTGTATATCAGGCGGTGAGCCACTCCTATATGCGAAGCACTTAGTTTCTTTTTGTAAGCAGCTTAAAGAACTAGGATACCGTATAAAAATAGATACAACTCTAAACGGAGGCGATATATCACCATTAGTTAGATATATAGATGGCGTTTCTTTTTCATTAAAAACTGATAAATCCTATTTTATGTTTCTTAAGAATAATTTGAAGGTTGTAAATTTTTCGCCTTTAGGTTTAAAAGAGCTTCGTGTTATCCTAACAAAAGAAAACATCGATGCAGTACGAACTTTATATGTAGAGCTTCTTAATGATCCTGAACACTTTACCCCAGGAGCTTGGAAACTTCACATAGATAAAGCAATAACAACTGATGAATGTTTTGGAGAATTTACAGAGTTAGGACCGCATGAGCTTGATAAAGAGAGAAAAACTTGGCCTTGTAAAGATCGTTTTAATGAGTTAACATTCTAGCAAATACTTTTAACTAAATTCGTAGCAAGCCTTAGCATCAGCGCTAAGGCTTTTTTTTTGATTTTTTTGATTGAAAGATAAAACACAACAAGTGATGTTGATACTACCAAGGTCCGCAATTGTAGTTCAAAAATATTAAGGAGGACAGCCCGAATGGCTACACTAGTTAAGATTCTAAAAACCGATGCCGCTAACGGTATCCCGCGTCAAGTTGACTCTGCTAACGATTATATCGAACTTAAGAGTATAACTTTAAAGGAGACTTCGAATCCGCCAATAGTTATTGAGGATACGTCGGCTCCGATTATTACTTATTTAAATGCCGATAAGGTAGATGGAAAGGATGCAACTGATTTCATGTTGTTAGATGGTACTCAGGCAATGTCTGATGACCTGGACATGGACTCAAACAAAATTACTAATATCGCAGATGGTGCAGCAGATGGTGATGCTGTTAACTATGCACAGGTTCAAGCCTGGATATCGCAAGGTAAAGCTTGGAAAGAAGTATTGCTTAAGAGTGATCAGTTACTTTCTGGAGCATCAGGCGGTATCTACGCTGCTCAGGTTATCAAAGTAACAACTGACTTTGCAACAGGCGATACTTTTACACTTCATGATGGGACGTCGTCTGAGACTTACACAGCTGATACAGATTTTGCTGTAGGTGTTGACATTAATGCAACACTTGCTAATCTTAGTACTGCTATTAATAATGGCTCTATCGCTATAACATCCACAGTAGATGCTCTTGAATCTATTGATCCTACAAATGAAGTTCTTGTTATTTGGCAGGATACTATTGGTGAGCCTACAAGACTTTACACAGGCTCAGGTAACACAGCTGTAACTCTTTATGCTAACCCCTCACTTCCTAATTTATATGAAGCTACTTCAGCTGTAAATGAAATGATTGCAACTCCGACCTCTGATCCAGCAGCTACTAACTTTGGTCTTTCCAGGCTTAAAGCAGCCCTAGTTGTGAATGAAACGCATTTCTGTCGCGTATGTGATAGTTCGTTCACCTGGGACAACGATGATGAGATCTGGAATCAGACAGGTTCTTCTTCAATCCCAGATGCAACTTATTCAGTAAAAGGTAAGCTGTCGATTGTTGAGAACAAGGGTTTAAGTATCTCAGCTGGAGCACTTCAGACAAGTGTTGACGGTTCAACCATCACAAACAGTGGAAGTCTTGCTGTTGATGTAACAGGCATTCACGATGCTAACTATGGTTTAACTGAAACTTCCAATAAGATTCAGATCAATAAAGGTAATGGTCTTGCCTTCGCAACGGGTGTGCTTGTTGTTCAATCAGATTCAACAGGTGGTGCTGGTCTTGCAAGGGCTATAGATGTTAATGCAAACGGTCTTGCTATTCGTGTTGATGGTACAGCAATCGTTGAATCAGATGGAGACACTATTTCAATCGGTGATGGTGGTATTGATACACTGCAACTGGCAAATGGTGCTGTAACTACAATTAAGATTGATACAGACGCAGTTGATGGAACAAAGATTGCTGATAACTCTATTGATACTGAACATCTTGTTGACGATGCAGTTGGTGCTGCAGAACTTGATTGGGGTACGGGTGCAAATCAAGTAAGTGCAGACAATGTACCTACAGGTTCAACTTGGGAAGGTACTGCAACTGATGTTGACGCAGCTCTTGAAGAACTAAGAGATGCTACTGCTGCTGTTGATGCGTGGAAGACATTTAATATAGACCTCGGCGATAACTTAACTGCTGATGGTTTAGATACGATGTCCATTACTTCTACACAGCTTACCGTCTCGGGTAATG
>Ga0114918_10000223_pt1 | contig 46803 bp, 35 predicted proteins | sample LantaG_FD_87015 | JGI IMG/M metagenome (GOLD analysis project Ga0114918, IMG submission 87015) | Deep subsurface microbial communities from Baltic Sea to uncover new lineages of life (NeLLi) - Landsort_02402 metaG | ecosystem: Environmental > Aquatic > Marine > Oceanic > Sediment | place... | reverse complement strand
GTGGGGGGGGGGGGGGGGGGGGGGGGGGGGGGGGGGGGGGGGGGGGGGGGGGGGGGGGGGGGGGGGGGGGAGGAGCGGCGGCGGCGGCGGCGGCGGCGGCGGCGGCAGCCGCAGCGGCCCCGGCGGCTGCCGCCGCGGCGGCGAGGGCGGCCCCCGCGGCCGGGCCCCTCTCCCACCTCGGCGCCGTCCGGAACCCCCACGACCTCTCCCGCTCGCCCGCCGGCTCCTCGGGGGACTCGGCCGCCGGCGTCGCCGCCTCGCTCGCGCTCGCCTCGCTGGGCACCGACACGGGGAACAGCGTGCGCGGCCCCGCGTCGGCCGTCGGCGTCGTCGGCTTCCGCCCCTCACTCGGCCTCGTCTCCCGCGGCGGCGTCGTCCCGCTGGACTCGACGTCCGACGTCGTCGGCCCGCTGGCCAAGAGCGTCGCGGACGTAGCCGCGGTCCTGGACGCGTTGGTGGCCGGGACCGCGGCGGAGGCGGCGGAGGACAGGGAGGCGGAGGCGAGCGGGGGGCAGAGGAGGAGCGGGAGGGACAGAGATTTTTCGATTTCCTGGAGCGCCATCCCCGCCTCGGCGAGGCTGCCCGGGATCCACGCGGCCGCCGCGGAGCGAGGCGCCTCGAGCGGGAACCTCGGAGGAATCCGGCTCGGGGTCCTCGACTGCGCCCTTTCCTCGCCGCCGAGACGCCTCGGAGACGAAACCAGCGACGACGACGACGACGAGACCGATTCTTCCCCTTCGCGCCGCCTCGACGTCCTTCGGCTCTTCAACTCCTCGATGCTCGCGCTCGAGAGCGCGGGGGCGACGGTGCTCCGCGGCTTCACGATCAAAGGGAACTCCCTCGGGGAGGAGGAATGGGGCTGCATCCCAGGAGCGTGGCCGACGGGCAGGAGGAGGAGGGGCGAGGGCGAGGGCGAGGGAGGAGGGACTCCTCTCGAGGACTCGCGGAGGTTGGAGCCGCTGGCGTGCCGCGGCCGCTTCGCCGCAGACGCCGAGCCTTACTTCACGGCCTTGGTCGGGGAAAGGAAGGACGAGGGGGGCTTCGTGAGGTCGGTATGGGAGTCCGGAAGGGTGCACCCAGCTGCCGCGGCGCCGCTGCGCTCGCACTTTGACGACGGCAGCGGAGGGGAGGTCCCGAGGTCGCTGAAGCTGCTCCCGGAGAGAGACCCCGGCGGGCTCTGCGGCTGCGGGGCCCTCTGGGACGGAGACGGAAGCGAGAGAGGCCGGGGCGGGAGCGGCAGCGGCAAGGCCGATCCCTGCAGGACAGAGTTCAGACGGAGGCTGCGCGAGTCGATGGACGCCACGGGGGTCGACGCCGTCGCCCTCCCGACCTGGACGCTCCCCCCTCGCCTCCTCTCGCGGGACGATGGCTTCTCCGACGCGGAGGTCGAGGGCGCCGTGCTGCCGCTCCCGGGCGACAGCGGCGGCGGCGGCGCGACCGGGGGCGCGCCCCGGCGGGGGCGGGCGGCGGCGGCAGCGGCGGCGGCGGGGCCCCTCCCCTCGGTCATCGACTCGGGCAACCTGAGCCCGCTGCTCGCGCCGCCGACGGGCGCGCCGGCCGTCTCGCTCCCCATGGGGTTCACGGAGGCTCCCGGCTCCGGCCCCCGGGGCTCTTCGCTCCTTCCCGCGGGCCTGCAGCTGGTCGGGAGGCCCTTCGGGGACGCGGAGCTGGTGAGGGTGGCGGCGGCGGTCGAGCGGGCGCTGCTGGAAAGGGAGGAGGAGGGGAAGGGGCGCCGCGGCGGCAGCGGCGGCGGCGGCGGCCCTCGCCTCCCGCCGCCGCTGTTGAGGGAGTGCGGGTGAAAATTCGCTCGTTCTTCCCCCCCGCTCCTTCCTCATTTGTAAGAATATACAGGATACCCTGTACTGAAGGGAAAGAGAGGCAGATGAGAGAGATGCCGTTGTTTTCCCCCGGGTCATTTTTTTGTGCTTTGTTTCCAAAATCTCTTCTCCACGGGCGCAGAAACGGAAAAATCAGGTCCTATTGTTCCTCTCTCTCTCTCTCTCTCTACTCTCTTTCCTCTCAACGAAAACCATTCAAGCATTATCTCGCCGTTTCAAAAAAGGAAACCCAAGCTCTCTCCCTCTCTGTCCCCCCCCCCCCTCTCTCTCATTTCTCCGCTACGCTGCCGACGCGCTCCGCCGTTGCCGTTGCCGCCGCTTGCTGCTGCTGCTGCTGCTACTGCTGCTGTTCCTCCGCGCTCGCGACGCTCGCCGCGCCCACCGACGACCCGTCGCTGCCCATCGCGCCCGGGGAGAGCTCCTCCAGCGCGCCCCAGCCCCCCGGGGTCGGCGACGACGCGGCGCGGTCCATCGCCGCCGCCGCCGCCGCCGCCAGGGAGGCGCCCGGCGAGGGCGAGCGCCACGGGGGCGGCGGGCCGCCCGGCGCGGTCGCGGGCGGGGGCGCGCGCGCGCGGGGGCCGCCGCCGCGGAAGGGGGCGCGCTCGCGGGGCTTGACCCACAGGGTGCGCATCGCGACGGGGACGACCTGCCGCCTGGCCTGCTGCTGCTGCTGCTGCTGCGTTTGCCGCTGCTGCATTTGCCGCTGCTGCGTTTGCTGCTGCTGCGTTTGATGCTGCTGCGTTTGCTGCTGCTGCGTTTGCTGCTGCTGCGTTTGCTGCTGCTGGCGCTGCTGCCGAGATGAGCGCGGCAGCGGGCCCTCGAACGCCGGGACCTCGAACGACGACGACGGCGAGCGCTGGGAGCAAGGGGGGGAGGAGGGGGAGGGGCGCCCGTTGCTCCTCAGCTCGTGCTCCTCCGTCTCGGACTCGGAGGTCGCGGCGAGGGGCACGCCGGCGACGTAGGTCGAGCGCGGCGGGGAAGAGGGCCGCTGTTTCGGCAGCGGCGGAGGGGGAGGGGCGCGGCGGCGGGGCGGCTTCGACGTCTCTTCCTCCGCCTCCCCTCCTCCGTCTCCTCCCCCTCCTCCTCGTTCCTTGCCCTCGCCCTTACCGATCCCGCCGCGGCGAGAGGGAGGGAGCTGCCCCTTGAACTCCTCGACGTCGAAGAACTCTTCCACGACGTCGACCGCGGTTGCCTGCTCCGGAACCTTGCGGTGGCGCGGCTGCTTCTGCTGCTGCTGCTGCTGCCGCTGTTGCTGCTGCAGCTGCTGCCGCTGTTGCTGCTGCGGGGACGCTGCTGCTCCCTCGCCGCTCGCCGCCGCCGTCTCGGCCGCCGCCGCCGCCGCCGCCGCCGCAGCCTCCTCCCTCTCCTTCCTCTTCCTCGCCTTGCGAGTCGCCCTCGCCCCTCTCTGCAGGTTCCCTTCGAGCAGGTCCGACAGGGAGTAGACAGGGCCCTGGAAGGCCGAGGGCGAGACCGGAGGGGAGGGGAAGGGGGAGTCCTCGGGGGGCGAGCGCCCCTCCGCCCCGCCGCCGCCGCCGCCGCCGCCGCCGCCTCTCGCTGCTCTCTCTCTGCGCCTGCGGGCGACGGACGCGCGCAGCCCGGGCGGGGCTCCGCCCGTGGCCAGGGGCGAGCTGGCCTCAAAGAGCGCCGAGGGGTCGATGACGTCGGCGAAGGCCGGGGAGGCGCGGGAAGCAGGGGAGGGGCCCGAGGCGCGGAGCGGCGGCAGCGGCGCGGCGGCGGCAGCGGCGGCGCTCGAGGTCGGGGCCATTCCCTTCTCCTCGGCGGGGGGCGGCGCCGGGAAGGTGAACGACTCCTTCTCGGTCCCTCCTTCCTCGACGGCGATGGCGGAGAGCGGCAGCGGCGGGACTCGCGGGCGCTGGCTCGGGCGCGGCTGCGGCGGCGGAGGAGGCGGCGCCGCGGCTGCCGCGGGCTGCTGCTGCTGCTGCGGCTGCGGCGGCGTCGCCGCTCCGCGCTCGGCCGGCGAGGCCCGCGTAGAGACGGGGAGCTCTTCCTCGTCTCCGCCGCCGCCGTCCTCCTCCTCCTCCTTCTCCTCCTCCTTTTCCTTGACCACCAGGGAGTCGAGCGTCTTGATGGGATGGAAGCCGCCGGAAGCGGAGGACGGAGACGGGCGCAGGCGCAGGCGGCGGAGCCAGGAGGAGGGGCCGCAGCCTGCGGGCTTCTTCTTTGCCGGCGGGGGAGGCGGGAAGGCCTCGCCGACCTCGACGACGCTGCCGCTTTCGATGACGCCCTCCTCCTCCTCCTGCTCGGGCTCCTGCTCCTCTCCCTCCTCCGCGATAGCGGGAGCGAGCGCGGCGCGGCGCGGAGGGGAGGAAGAGGCAGAAGAAGAAGGAAAGGGAAGAGCCGACGAGGCAGAAGCCCGCTCGACGGAGATCGAGAGCGAAAGGACTTCTCCCTCTTCTCCCTGCGCCTCAGTTCTCTCGCTGTATGTTATCTCCACGAGCTCCGCCTCGACAGCACCCGAGGCGGAGAAAGGGCGCGGCGTCGGCGGGCCCGGAGGCGAGCGGATGAAGGCCGCGGGAGAGCCTGCGCGGCGGGCGGCCGCCGCGGCGCGGAGCCCTTCCGAGAGTGGTTGGTAGCGCAGCGGCGTCGTCGGCGTCGTCGCCGGGGTCGGCGTCGCGCGCAAGGCCCGCGCCGAGAGCTCCAGCTCCCTCGTGGCGCGCTCCGCGGCCTCCTTGGCGGCCTCAGACTCCTTGATGCGGGAGCGCGCGTCCTCGGCCCCTTCCTCGGTGGCGACGAGGGGGCGCGGCGGCTGCGGCGGTTGGAGAGGAGGAGGAGGAGAGGAAGAGCTCGAGAGCCGCTCCTCCCGCTGCCTCATCTCCTGCTGCTGCTGCTGCTGCTGCTGCCTCTGCGCTTTCACCTGCGCCGAGTGAGCGATGGCGAGCCCAGGGAGCATCTCCGCGATCTCGGGGGCGGTGACGTCGATCCTGCGATACGAGGAGCTGGCGCGTGGAGAAGCGTGGGGAGAGTTTTTTTTTCTTCAAGAGAGAGGCTGAGATTTTTCGTCGTTGCTCGTTCCGTTGTCGTTGTTCTTCGTCGCTTTGAGAGAGAAAAGAAAAAAACCCGCGCTCGTTTTCCCCTCTCTTTTCTCTCTCTCTCTTTCTCTCTCTCTCTCTCTCTCTCTCTCACCCGCCGAGACGGCCACGCGGGGCGGCGACGAGCATGGGGCGGGGGCAGGTGGCGGCGAGGCGGGTAGGAGAAGAAAAAGAAGGAGCTCGAGAAAGGCCTCTCTCTCTCTCTTCACTCAGAAAAAAAAATGACAATGAACAATGACTCGTCGTCGATGACGACGACCTCCCACTTTTTTCTTTTATCCCCTTTTTTGCTTCCCTCTCTCTTTCCCTCTCTCTTTCCCTCTCGATGTCTTCCTTCGACGCCACCCCCCCCGTCCCGGCCTCTCTGGCCCCGGCCGTCCCGCCGGGGGAGGCCCTCGCCGAGGCCCTGGGCATCAAGCAGCACGCTCCCCCTCCTCCTCCGCAGGAAGCGAGAGCTGCTTCGTCGCCGCTGCCGCCGTCGCCGCTGCAGCGGCCGCAGCAGCGAGCCTCCCCTCCCCGGCCTCCACCGGAGCCCTCCTCCGCCCCCGCCCCCGCCGCCCTCTTCTCCCTGGCAGGCGCCACGGCCCGCGAGGCCTCCGAGGCCGCTGAGGAGCTCGAGGAGCAGGCGCGAGCGGCGAGGGACGCCGCGCGCGAGGCGGCGGAGCTCGCCGCCTCGGCCTCCGCCGCCAACGAGGGCCACTCCCAGCTCTCGGCCGCGCGCGAGCTCTCCCAGGCCGCCTCGGAGCTCTGCGCCGTCCGCCGCGACGACTTCGAGAGGGCTCGGGCCGAGACGCAGGCCGCGAGGGGCCTGCTGGAGGCTGCGAGGGACCGGGCGTCGGGGCTGGTGGGGGAGGCCTCGGCGAGGGCGAGGAGGCTCGAGGAGGCGGTCAGCGCCGTCGCGGACAGGGCCGTGAGTTTTTTTTTGAAACCTTTTCAATGGAAGAAAGAGGAGAGCAAAGAGGGAGAGAGAGAGAGAGAGCGAGCGAGAGAGAGAGAGTGAGCGAGAGAGAGAGACAGCGAGAGCGAGAGAACGATAAAAGGGAGAGATTCGCACGCGCGTGAGAGAAGAGGAGAACTCTTTTTCTCATTCAGAGGGAAAAAAAAAATATCGGAACCCTAAAAAAACCCAAAAAACCCGAAAGGAGCAGTCCGAGATCCTCTCCTGCACTGTCGCCCGCCTCAGGTCCCTCTCGATGACCTCCTTGACGGCAGCGTCCTCCTCCTCCAAAGGAGTGGCGCACGAGTGCCCCGGGGGAGACGACGACGCGACGGCCGCGGCGGCGAGGGCCGCGGCGGCGCGCGGCGAGGCCTCCGCCGCGTCGCGCGCGGCCCTCGAGGCTGAGGAGCGCGCCTCGCGCGCCCGAGAGCGGGCGCTGGAGGCGCGCTCGCGCGGCGAGGCCCTGCAGCGGCGCACCGCAGAGGCGGAGGCGGAGGCCGCGAGGGCGGACGCCGCCGCCGGGGCGCGCCGCGCCGGCGCCGAGGCCATGTCCCGCGCGTCCGAGGCCGCCGAAGCCGCGGCGGCCGGCGCGCGTTCGGAGAGAGGGGCTGCGGCGGCGGCGCTGAGGAAGAGGGCGAGGGAGGTGGAGGCCGCGGAGCGGGACGCGAGGGAGGCCGAGGCGGCGGCGGAGGCGGTGAGGGAGCGCTCCGAGGGGGTCGAGAGGGCCAGGGAGGAGGCCGCTGCCAAGGCCGCTGCCAAGGCTGCTGCTGCTGCTGCTCCCGAGGCCGAAGATGCGAAGGAGGAGGGGAAAGGAGGAGGAGGCGCTGCTTCTGGCGGGCGCGGGCGCGAGGAGTGAGAAGAGAGGTTGAATTTGTGAGTTTTTCGTTTCGTTTCGTTGCTGTGTCTTTGCTTTCCACGCCCCCGCATGGAGCGGTTCACGTTGTGCGTTTTTTTCCAAGTGTCGTTCACATGATTTCTACAATTTACAAGAGCAAAGGGTACAAGCTCCTTTGTTTGCTCTTACCCGAGCAAACAGAGAAGCAGAGAGAGAGGGGGGGGGGGGAAGGGAGATAGAGGGAGAGAGAGAGAGGGAGAGAGAGAGAGAGGGAGAGAGACGACATCACACCCCAGCGAGGCACTTGGCCACGAGCGACCTCAGCCCCGGGTTCTCGAGCGCTGCCGCGACGCGCTCCTTGTCGGCCAGCTGGCGGTTGACGTCGTCCTCCTGCGAGTGCTTCCCCGCGGCGATCGTCACGTCGACCTTGAACCGCCTCGGAAGCGCCTGGGCCAGCCTGACGCGCAGGCAGAGGCCGATCAGCGTCGCCATCGAGCAGTGCGCGACCGTGGGGGTGAACTCGAGTGCCACCGCGCCGGCAGCGTCGTCGACGGCGATGGCGCCCTCGGAAACCACGCCCAGCTGCTCCAGGGAGTAGGGGTGCTCCGGGTCCGCGATGGCTCGCACGTGGTCGAAGACCTCGCGCGGGTCGATGGGCTCTCGAGCAGGGTCGTCGTCGGGGAGGGAGGGCGCGGGCTGCGGGGTTGGACGTTTTTTTTGGGGAGAGAGAGAGGAGGTGGAGGTCGAGAAGAGAAGTTGAGATCGTTTTTTCTTCTTCTTCGGCAAATGCTGCGCTCCAAAGTCGCACCGCACTCTTCATCCACGTCTTACCTTTCCATTTTTCGACCTCGAGGGCACGGCGTAGACGACTGGCTCGGGGTTGTCGGCAGGGGGCGCTTCCATCTCGCGCCACAGGAGAAGTGAGATGGAGCGAGGAGAGAAAAGCGAGAACGTGGGAATCGATTTTGATGAGAGAGAGAGTTTTGAGAGAGAGGGAGGCGGCGGCGAGTTTTTTCTTTTTGTTATTTTCCGTCTTGTTTTTTTTTACATCGAGGCATGGTTGTTCTTTTCTAATTCATGCGTGCTGTTGTTGTTGTGTTATCTGCTGGCGAGGGGGACGAAGTTGGGGGGTGAAGGGGGGGGAGAGGACGAAGGTGTTGTTTGTTGGGGGGGACTGCAAAAATTTGGGAAGGTGTCGAGGTGTTGTCGGCTGGCAGAGAGCAAACTTTTTTTCTCTTCTCTTTCTGCCGACGCCGTCGCTCCCTTGAACGCTCTCTCCCTCTCTCTCTTTCTCGCGCGCGCGCGTCTTCTCATCGGTGTTGTATCAAAACAGGGGGAATGCTGCTGGGCTGCAAAAATTCATTCGAACGAGGTCGGCGGCGAAAGCGGCAAGAAGGCGTTTCTTCGTTCTCAGCCAAGCTGTATCTATCTTCTCGCATCGTCTCTCGACGCGGTCTTCGCCGCCTTTCCCGCTCATCGCTTCAGCTTCATCTCGATGGGCATCGGACGCCTCGCAGCAGCACTCTCGCCTGAGGAGGATTGGATGTTTAGGTTTCGAGGGCGAGAGAGAGAGAGAGAGGGAAGAGAGACAAGGGCGGGGGAACGTGAGCGCCATGCGAAAGTGAGTTTTTTTTCCTTTTGCTGACGGTGCGGCTTCAATTGCCTTTTTCTCGGTGCGATACTGGCGCCCTTCCCGGGCTGCGTTCCTCTCTTTCCGCACTCTCGGGGGACACCCTTCGATGTCGAACGCCCTTGAGAGCGAGAACAGGAGCTAAAACCTCCACGAGATGAAAGCTTTCTCTTGCGCTTGCTTTCTTCTTCTCCCTGCTCTTCTTCTTCCTCGTCGTCGTCGTCGTCGTCTTCGCTCGATCCCCTCTTCTTACTCACCGCTCAGGACCGCGCTCGCGTCCGCGAGCGCAGAGGTCCCGTACAGCGACGTCCAAGCGAATCCCCCGGCGATAGACAACGGGAAGATGATTGTGGCGAGCCGAGCGTGGTTGGTCGCGAGGAGGTTCGCGAGAGCGCGCATTTTTGAAGGCTTTGGCTCGTGTAAAGTCGGAAAGAGGAGAAGAGTGAGAGCGTCTTTGACGAGTTTTTTCCTCTCCTCCGTTTCTCCACTCTCTCTCTTCCTCGACCTCCTCCACCTCCTTCTCTTGCCCCCTTGCTTCCTTCCCCCCCGTCCCCCGGCTCCTGTTCCTACCGCTGCCCCCCATTTCAGAGCGCAACAAAGGCAGAGAAATAAAAGAGAAAGATGGACTCCTCCTCTGACCAGCAGCTCCCTCCCCCCTCTTCATACCCGGGCGCGCCGCGCCGCCGCTCGTCCGCCGACGCGAGGGCCGCGGCGTGGCTCTCTGGGGCCGTGGCGCTGCTCTCCGTCCTCGTGATGGCCGTCGTCGGTGAGAGGAGAGAGAGAGAGAGAGAGAGAGAGAGAGAGAAAGGGAGGGAAAGAGAGCAAGATAACAAAGAGGGGACCAAGAGAGAGCGCGAGCGTTTTTTTCTTTTCCTTTGCTCTTCTCACCCTCCTCGAAAAAAACCCCAAAAAACAAAAACCAGGCGCCACGCTCACGCAGCTGAAGCAGATCGGCGAGGCCCTGGACACGCTCGCGAAGCGCGAGTCGATGCTTCCTTGAGTTCGATAGAAGAAAAGAGAGAAGGAAGGAAGGAAGGAAGAGAGAGAGAGAGAGAAAAGATAACGGCCGCATTTTTTGGTTTCGGATTTTCCCCCTCATTCGTTCGCTCGCCACTTCTCTTCCTTCTTTCTATCAATGAGCTTCTTTCCCTGTTGTCGCTTCTTTCTGAAACTATAGAAGAGACCCTCAGCTACATAGATCATTCTAGAAAACTCTGTAGCGAGATCGGGAAAGGGACAAGTACACAAAAGAGAAGAAAGGAAGGAGCCGGCGTTTTTCCTTTTCGTTCCGCTGCCGCTCTTCTCTCTCTCACTTTTCCCTTTCCGCCGCTCTCTCTCCCTCCCTCCCTCTCTCCTTTAAAGCCTGATGAGCTTGGCGTGGCTCTTGACCTCCTTGAGGCCCGCAGCTGTTGGTTGGTTGGGGGAGGAGCGTTATTCCGGGGGGTGGGGGCAGGAAGGAAGAGGGGGGGTGAGCGTTTTTTCTTCTTCTTTTTTCCTTTTTTCGACCTCTTCTTCCTCCAACGCACAGGCCACGGCGAGCAGTGCGACCATCCACATGAGGAGAAATGAGAGCGCGACGACGGAGAAGCGCTCGGCGTTCATTGTTTTTTTTTTTGGGGGGGGGGGTTGAGAGGGCAAAATAGGTTGAAGAAAAAAAAGATAGAAAAATGAAAAGCAGACGCCACTCTCCGATGAGACATCAAAACGTCGAGACGACGACGACCGACAGGATTCATCTCTCTGTCGTCACCTCCAACTCCGACCCTGCTCTCCCTCCTCAGACCGAAGTCAGCTTCACTAGTTTTATCGGGAGGAGCGCCTCTTGCCTCCTTCGAGGACGAGCAATCGAGAAAGGGAAGCGGGAGGAAAAAGCCGCGTCCCCCCCCCCCCTTTCTTTTTCCCGTTCGGCGTGCTCGCCCGCTCCCTTGCCTTTGCTTCACTTTTCATTGTTCGTCTGCCTCTCTCGCCCAAGATGTCCTCATCGACTCAGCCCCCGGCGCCGCCGTCGGGCGCCTCCGGCGAGCTCGATAAGGCCGCGCTCGCCCGCACGCTCTCGCACAGACCCTCCCTCCCTCGCCACATGTCGATCATGTCGGAGCAGGTCACGCAGATCCTGGCCAACCGCGACGCCGAGGCCGAGGCGGCCGCGGCGGGCTCGGGCGGCGCGCCCTCGCTGCTCTCGCTCGTCGAGGCGGCCTTTCTGCTCGTGCTGGGCGGCTCGGTGGCGCTGTACGCGCCGAGCTCGCTGTTCTGGCGGCTCGTGGCCCTGTGGATCTTCGTCGAATGCGCCGCCTACGTCGCGTTCAAGAGCCGGTAAGAGAGCGAGCGCGGGAGACAACGGGGAAGGGAAGGGAAGGGAGAGAATGGAAGGGGGCACCGATTACGACTCGCAAGGCTTTTTTTTCTTCTCCTTGGACGCTGCAATGGCTGGCTGGCATGTGCGTGTTCCTTTTCGAGCGCTCCTCGCGTCCAGTGCATCGCCCTTTCGCCGCGTTTCGACTTGAGAAACAGCTGGAGACGCTCAAGAACTCCCCGACTATGACCGCAAAACCGCCGTTGCGTCGGCGTTTGACTCGACGACGAGGGGCGGGAAAAGAGAGGGATGGATCTCCCTCTGCGTTTTTTCTCTTTCGTCAAAGCCCAACGGGGCAAAAAACGCAGTTGTACTAGCTCGCAATTCCCTCTCTCTCGCCGCCGCCGCCGCTCCCTCTCTGCTCTCTTTCTGTCCCGCCTGCACGCTGCTGCAAGCAGCAGTGCGCTGCAGCGCCGGCGCGGTGTCGGTGGAAATTGAACGAGAGGAAGGGGGAGGGCGCCCATTGGTTGTCTCTCTCGAGGAGCGCGAAGAGCTTGCCTGCGAGGCTTGGCAGTTTCGTTTTTTTTTCGCATTCAGCTCTTCTTTTTCCTTCCTCTCTTTCCTCTCTCTCACCCCTCCTCTCTCTCCCTCCCTCTAAAAAAAAAACAAAAAACAAAACCTCTTTCCACAGCTACGCCGAGGCCAACCAGCGCCTCGACTACCGCTTCGACGCCAAGGCCGTCGCGCAGGTGAAAGCCCGCTTCCTCTCCCTGGCGCGCGTCGTCTGCATCAAGGAGTTTATGAGTGACTGGTTCCACGGGGCGCACCCGGACACGATCGGGCGCGGGAACGTCGAGGACTTTGTGGCCTACGGCTTCTACACGCGCACGAAGGCCGACCTGCCCAGGGAGCAGCGCGACGCGATCGAGGCCTTCGTGCGCGAGGTCGAGAGGCGGTGGGGCGTCACCTTTGCCGCGGGCCGCAACCCGGCGCTGCGGTTCATGGCGCACCTGTGGGAGCCGCTGCGCGTCATCCACAAGCCGCTGGCGCTGCACGCCGCCTGCGAGGCGGCGACGCTGACGAGCCACGCGGCGCTGTGGTGCGCCGGGTTCAGGAAGCATCACGTCGCCGGCTTCGACTACTGGTACAGGGAGCCCATCGCCGTCCCTTCCCCTGCTGCCGCCGCCGCGGCGCCGGCGGCGGCAAGCGTCGCTGCGCCTCCTGCTGCCTCTTCTGCTGCTCCGTCTGCCCCCGCCTCGGAAGACTACTCGGACTTCGAGGACATTTCTCGCTCCCCCTCGGACGAGAGCGGCGGGGAGGCGGCGACGGCGACGCGCGCTTCGTCGGCCTCGGAGGGAGAGGAGGCGGCGGCGGCGGCGGTGGCGGCGCGGGCAAACAACGGCGCGCGCGCCTCCTCTTCTTCGCAGCAGCGCGCCGCCCTCAACGGCAACGGCAACGGCTTGTGGCGCCGCGGGGACTCGTTCTCTTCGCTGGCGGGAAGGTCCCCGCTGCGCTCGAGGAGGAACACGGCCGGGGCCGCGGACGGGGCCTCGACCTCGGAAGCGGCGGCGGAATCCGGCGCTGCCGCGGCGGCCTCTGCCCCTGCCTCTGCCTCCGCCTCCGCGGCGGCGGCAGCGGCCGAGGAGGCTGCCCGCGCCGCCCCTGCCCCGGCCAAGAAGCGCCCCGTCTTCTTCGTCCACGGCGTCGGCTTCGGCCTCGTCCCCTACCTGGGGCTGATCGCGCTCATCGCGCGCGCCGTGGGGCGCGACCGCCCGCTCGCGCTGCTCGAGGTGCCGCACGTCTCGCTGCGCTTTCGCTCGCGCCGGGCGCAGCCCGTCGACGACGTCGCGGCTGCCGCCGTCGCGGTACTGGCCCGCCACGGCCACGACGACGCCGCCTTCGTCGCGCACTCGTACGGCACCTTCTGCGTCTCGCGCATCTGCCAGCTGCACCGCCGCGCCGTCGCCGCCGCGCTGCTCGTCGACCCGGTCTGCTGCCTGACCTGCTACCCGCACCTGCTCTTCAACTTCGTGTACAAGATCCCGTCGATGACTGCCGCGCTCGCGGGGGGGGCCGCTGGGGCTCTGAACGTGGTTCGATTCCTGTTTTCGAGGGATCTGACGATCGCGGAGACTTTCTGCAGGAGGGTGAGGAGGAGTTTGTTTTTGTTTTTCGTTTTTCCCCTTCTTTTCGGCGATGACGACGGAAGAGAGAGCCTTCAAAACTCACTCTTTCTTCTTCTTCTTCTTCTTCTCCCTCTTTCTCTCTCCCTCTCTCTCTCTCTCCCTCTCTTCTCAATAACAAAAAAACACTACCTCATCAGTTCCTGTGGCACGAGCTGATGCTCTGGCCCGAGGACATGCCCGCGGCCACCGTCATTGCCCTCTCGCACGACGACGACCTCGTCCCCTCACCGCTTGTCGCTGCGCACCTCGCGACGGCGGCCCCGGGCGTGCAGGTCCTCTACCACCCCACAGCCTCCCACGGCGGCGTGCTGCTCGATTTTGCGTTCCAGCGCAAGATGGTCAACGCGCTGGCCGCGGTGGTGGACTCCCCCGCGACGTCGGCCTCGGCGGCGACGGCCCCCGTGCCGCCGCGGGCGGAGTTTGTCGTCGGCGGCAAGGGGGCCCCCTCTCCCTCCTCCGAGCGGTTCCAGCACCACCACGCCGAGGTCGCCGCGGCGCAGGCGAGGGCGCTACTGGCGGCCAAGGCCGCGCGCGTCGCGGCGGCCGAGGCGGCGCGCAGTGGCGGCGGCGCGGGCAGCAACAGCAGCAAGGTGCAGCAGCTGTTTGACGCGGCGGCGGCGACGGCGTCGTTCGCCCCGCGGGCGACGCCGACGACGGACGCGGCGATCGCCGCCGCCGTCGCTGCCGCGAACTCTAGCAGCGCCGCGGCGGCGTCCGCGGCGAGGAGGAGGGCGAGGAGGGACGCGGTGCGCTCGTGGGGGTAGAGTAGGACAACCGCTGCGAGACGCGAGAGGGGGGGAGAAAAGATAGAGAAGAGAACGAGAGAGGAAAAAAAACAAAAAAGTTCTCTTTTTTTACTTAGGCTCTTTTTTTTTTAGGCTCGCAACGAATACTTGCCCCCTTTTCCCGCCAACATTCATAACCCATCCACCAGAGAAACACTATTTTTTCCGTTTTCGTTGTCAAGCTTCCTTCACTTCTGCAAACTCAGCACTGAAAAATAACTGCAACCAAAAAACGTTTTCCCATAAAAACGTTTCGTTCTCTCAGGCGTCGTCTTTCAAAAGGCCGTTTTTGCCGTCACCAACTCCACGAACGCCGCAGCTTCTCCTTTCCCTCTCTCTCTCTCTCTCTCGCACCAGTTTTAAAGGAGAAGAAGAAAGTAGTTCACACACACAAGCAATTTCAGTTCAGTTCAGTATTCATTCGCCGTCGCCGTCCTCTCCCCAGCAGTTCTCTTCCCCTCCCCCTCTGCCGCCGCTCGCCCCCTCCTTCTCCGCGTGCCTCTCGTCCTCGTAGACTCTCACCTCGTGGCACTCGTTGAACGTCATCCCGATGCCCAGGGAGCTTCTCAGGGGGTGCGGGGCGTGGCCGCCGGAGGAGGAGCCGTCGTTGTCGTTCGACGAGGCGTCGCCGTCTCGGCGCCTCCCTCTGCCGCCGTCTCCGTCGCCGTCGCTCCAGACGCTCTCGCTCCCGGCGTCGTCCCCGAACCCCACCGCCAGAGGCACCGCAGACACCACCACCACCCTGGCCTCGTGCTTCGCCTGGGCTCGAGCAAACTGCCTGGCCTGCCTGTCCCTGGCCCCCGGCGGCATGGCCAGGTTGTTGCAGAAGAGCAGGACGACATCGTGCGCCGGCGCGCTGTCGAAGAGCGCGGCGAGGTCGCAGTCCCCGACGTCGGCGTGGACGATTTTGATCCTTCTCCGGGTTTCCCGGTCCAGGGAGGCCATGAGGGCGTCGGACCTGACGAGGGGCTCCCTGGTTCGTTTCGTTTTCGGTTTTTTGTTGGCCGAGGAGGGAGAGAGAGAGGAGAGAAAGAGAAGAGAGAAAGACGAGGTGAGAGGAGAGGTCGGAAGGGTCGAACTTCGTTTTACTAGACTAGTTGCTTCGTTCCCTCCTCTTTCGATTCCTCTTTACCTGTATTTCTCGATCCCGAGGCTCGCGACACAGCCGAACTCGGCCACGGCGGCGTGACAGAGCGTGCCGTAGCCCGAGCCGACGTCGACAAACAGGATTCGGCTTTGATGACGCCGATTCTTCTGATTGCCGACGAGGTGGTCGCCGCTCGCGCTCTCCTTGCTTTCTCCTTCTTCGCAATTGCTCGCTCCCGGGCAGCCTGCTCGGCCGGCGACGCAGCCGAAGAGGCCAGGAAAGGAGCGAGGGAGCACCTCGCCCATGGTGCGGGCCATGTTGACGCGTTGAGAGAGAGAGAGAAGCAGAAGCAGATCTCTCCTTCAGAAAGCCGACGCCTTTTCCTTTCTTTCTCTTCTTCGATGTGTTTTTTTGCCTTGAGAAGAAAAAGAAAAACCTCGACCTCCTCTTTTTTTTTTTAATGACGAGAGCCGAAGGAGGAGCCATACGCCCACCCCTGCGTCTCAAATTATTGGTTGTTTCCTTCGTTACACGGTTTTTTTAAAGACAGGCCCGAAGAAAGAGAGGCAAGCAAAGGATCGAAAAATGGCGCAGGCGGACCGTTTTTGAAAAGACGACGCTGGCTCGGTTTTCGCTTCCTCGTTTTCTCTCTCGCTCTCAGAGTTTGCTGGGGGAAAAAAAGATGCGTTTTTTCTTTTTCCGCAGTCTCCCTCCCTCTCTCTCTGAATCCGCTCCTGCAGCAGCTACGCACGAGTGCGCACTCTCCGTCTCAAAAAGAAGAAAGAAGAGAGAGGAAAAGGAAGGAAGAAGAAATATAATATAGGTGGTTCTCGTTGTCGTTTGTTTTGTTCAAAAAATCCGCGGCTCTTTTTTCCTCCCTTTCTTTTCCTCCCTCAAAGGATAAAAAACCCGCCCCTCTCACTTGCGCCAGAACGGCTTGGACAGCTGCAGACCGGCCAACAGCAGCGTCGAGTCGCCATAGTACGACTTGGCCAACCCGCCGTACGACCTGAGCCGCCTGACGTCCGCCTCGTACTGCGACGCCTTGGGGTCGCCCAGCGCCTTGAGCAGCGCCCAGGCCGGCGCCGAGAACGCGACGGCCTCGAAGTCGACGAGCGGCTCGAGCGTCGGGAGCCTGTAGCCGGCGTTGAGCTTGGTGCGGGACTGGTAGAAGCTCGCGAGGCGCTGCGCCAGCGCGCGGGCCCGCTGGTCGGAGGGGTCCTCGACGAGGCGCGCGGCGAGCCTCCACGGCACGCGGCACGCGTTCCACGAAAAGTCCGAGTCGGTGTACTTCTCAAGCAGCGTCACGCCCGACTGCGGGCGCACGATGCGCTTGGCGGCCGGGTCCCACACGGCGAAGTCCGGCGGCAGCGGCGACTCGTTCAGCAGCGTCTCGAGCGCGGTCAGGCCCTGCTCGCGCGCGCGCCTCCACTTGAGCGGGTCGCCGGCGCCGCCCTTCTCGAGGATCGAGAACATCGCGGCCTGCGAAAAGTCCGAGGGGCGCGACACGTAGTAGAAGAACTTGGGCCCGTACCCGCGGTCCTGCGCGACGCCGGGCGAGCGCGCGACCCAGTCTCCCAGGTTGGGCAGGCCCGACTCCGGGTTGAGCGTCCACTGCTGCAGCCTCACGCCGACGGCGCGGCCCTTGGCGGTGTAGGTCGGGTCGCTGAAGCGCTCCCCGGCCAGGATCAGGGCCACGGCGGCGTCCATGTCGCCGTCGGTGGCCGAGTCGTTGCCGTTGGCGTTGAGGTCGTCGTTGAACTTGAGGACGCCGCCGCGCTCGACGATCTCCCAGCCCATCATCCCCGATCGCGCGTTGGAGAACGACTCGTACATCTTCAGGAAGGCGTCAAAGTCGTACTTGGGGCCCGCGAGCACCGCGGCGAGCATGCCGAAGCCGACGGCCTCGGAGACGGTGACGGCGTCCTTGGGGCTCGAGACGCCGTCCTGGTTGAAGTGGACGTAGGCGCGGCCTGCATTGTTGTCAAAAAAAGGGTTTTTTTTTGGGGGGAGGTTTCGAGGTCGAGAGGAGGGGGAAAAGTGAGCTTTTTTCCCTTCCCTTGTTCTTCTTCTCGACGGGGGCGCAGGAGAACGAGGGAGCGAGCGAAAGAGACAGACACACAAAGGACCCATGAAAACAAACAAAAGACTCTCCCTCACCGTCGGGCGTGCGCTTGACGTAGAGGCCGGACCACTCGTAGTAGGTCAGCGGCAGCGAGAGGTCCTGCGGCGGCGGGCCCTCGTTGGTCAGGACCTGCGGCATTGCGGCAGCGGCGGCGGCGGCCTCGGGGACGGCGGGAGCGGCGGCGGCGGCGGCGGCGGCGGCGGGGCTGGCAGCGAGCTCGAGGGTCGAAGGGGCGGAGGCCTCCGAGACGGCGAGCTGGGGCTCGGCGGTCGCGACCTCGATGACGCGCGGCTCGGCGGCGGCCGTCGCGGCGGTCTTGGCGTCAGCGGTCTCGGCGGCGAGGGCCGGCGCAGCGGCGGCGGCCGTCGCGGCGGCGGCCGTGGCGTCGACGGAGGCGACGGCGAGCTCTGCGATGGCCTCGTTCGTCGCTGTTTGGGTCTGCGTGGCGGACTGGGCGAGGGCGCCGGCGCTGGGGGGGGAAGCGCGGGGAGGGGGGGAAGGAGGAAGGAGAAGAGGAGGTGTCAGAAGAGGCAAGGAAAATGAAGGAAAGAAAAACTGCTGCGAGCAAAAGGCGTTCCTTTTGCAAGGCGAAAAAAGAACAAGACGAGCGTTTTTTTCCTCTACCTCCTCCGCGGGGCTCTCTCTCCATCTCGCTCTCTCTTTTTTCTCTCTTTCTCTCTCTCGCGGGACTCGGGGGAAAGACGCGGTCTCCAAAGAGAGACGTTCCCCTCGGAGCAGGCCGCGAAAGAGGAAGAGGTTGAGAGAGATTCTGTCTGTCGGCAGCTGAAGTGAGAGGTTCAGAGGCAACGCCTAAGGCCTCGCGTGCGAGACGGCGAGAAGAAAGTGTTCTTGCTTGCGCTGATCGGCGCGTCGGTTATAGCCCTTATAGAACGCAGCGGATTTTCTCTTTCCGGCATCAAACGGAACACGTCGTTCTCTCTCCATGACGCTAGCTTTCGGAGGAGAAAAACGGGATGGAGGGCGGCGCCGAGCGCGCGAAAGGATTCGCGAATGAAGAATTTGGAATGACATCTCTTTGCGAAGCCCATAGCGCCTTTCTTTTTCGGCAGATCGCGTCGCCAAACGGGATCTCTTCCGACGGTTCTTCCGTGATTGCGATCAAGCATAATCTCGCCTATGGTTCTATGGACAGTATCGGCAGAGGAGGCCAAAGGCTTGGCGCGGAGCTACTCGTTCTCCGCGCTAGCAATCTGGTTTTCGCATTGCCCAATCACCCTCTCATTTTTTAGGACCTCTCTCTCTCCCTCTCTCTCTCGCACAACGAAAAACTCACTAGCAGAGCGCAAGCACCAGGGAGAGAGCGACAGCGCGGCGACCCATGGCGAAGTCTATAAAGGCGCGCTGGGGGAAGGGAGGAAGAGGGAACGCGAGAGCCCTCTCTTGTCTGCCTTCTAAAAAGAAAACTCGAAAAGTGAGGAGTGCGAGTGTGCCAATTTTTTTTTCTTTCAAAGAAAAAGAAAAAAGAAGCTGACAGGGACTTGCAGGAGTCCAAAAGCTCGAAGCTGGAGAGCTTCCTCTTTCCGTTCTTTTCGAGGGTCCAGAGCTCGAGAGAGAGAGAAAGGAAGTGGCGCGGAGCGAGCCCGTGCCGGTGGAGAGAGAGAGAGAGAGTGAGCGTTGAAAGGAAGAAGAGGGAGAGCCGGAGAGGAAGAAGGAGGCGAGGTCGAGTCGTCGTCGAGTTTTTTTTTCTTTCTTCCGACGTTGGTGCTACTTCAGCTCACTTCGTTCTTCTCGCAACAGGTGAGTGAGCCCCGTCTTTGTTGTCTTTGTCTTTTCTTTCCCTCTGTGGCGCGTCTCCTCGCATGCGCACTGTGCGTTCGGAATAGCTGCCCGTGCCCTGCGCCGGGGCTGCGGCGCGAGGGAGAGCGGCGCGAGGCCGCGCCTCGGGGGAGTGTAAGAAAATTCGGAAGCCTCGATTGCTCGACTGTTAGCGAATTCGATGGTCGTAGAAAGCAGCCGTCGTTCCGTTTTTGCGCTCGCGATTCGCGCCCACTCCCGCCCTTCTTTGATCGGCGCGCGCGTGCTGTGCCTCGCATGCGGACGCCCCAGTCTTCATGACCGAAGTGGGCCGCGCCTTGGCTCCAGGAGGCGCCTTGCTCTGGCTGCAGAGAGGAGTCACGACTGGTCGAGGAAATGGAGGCATAGCGTGCATTGGCACCACCGACGGGAATCGCGGGCGCGCTTGCCTCCGTCTCTGCTGCTCGGTTCAATCGAAAGCTTCCAGCGGCGAGCTGCGATATGGCGTCTCATACCGCCGGCGGCGGGAGACTTGGAGAATTGCGAGGAGGAGGCGCCGCAGCTCGCACGAGGCAGAATGAAGAGCTCGCCGCTTCCGAGCCGTCGCTCGCTCAGCCCTCTTCGTCCCTCGGCTTTTCTCCTTCCTCTTCGCCGCCGCTTTCCCTCTCTTTCAACCTCCTCTCACCAAAAACACCGCCGCTTTCCCTCTCTTTCAACCTCCTCTCACCAAAAACACATCCCCGAAACACCACCAACAGGCCCCCCCTTTCCCTCGCCTCTCTCTCTCTCTCTCCGACCTTTTCCTCGCCTCCTCTCCCCCTCTCCCTCGTCCCCAACCACTCACCAAGAAAATGTCCGGCGCTGGACCCTCGACGGCCGCTGCCGTCACCAAGACGGCCTCGGGCTCGGACCGCGCGCGCGCGGTGGCCGCCAAGGTCGGCGGCTCGATCAGGGGCGGCGCCTCCAAGGGCGCGGCGCACGCCGTCAAGTGCGGGTCGAACACCTGCACGGGCTTCCGCGACTTCCTGATCAAGGGTAAGGAAGGAAGGAGAGAGAGAGAGAGAGAGAGAGAGAGAGAGAGAGGCGCTTACCTTTTTCTCTCTATTTTCCCTTCTCCTCGCCCTCGCGAGAGAGAGGCGGGGGAGAGCGGCGGATTCTCATAGTCCAGAAAAAGTCTCACTCTTTTCTCTCTCTCTCCCTTTCTTCTCCTTCCCTCTCTGCCCACCGCCCCATAACAGGCAAGGTCATCGACATCGCCATCGCGTTCGTGGTCGGTGCCGCCTTCACCGACCTCATCAAGACGTTCGTCTCCTCGTTCGTGACGCCGCTGCTCGCCGCGATCGGCAGCAGGTCGTTCACGCAGCTGTCCTTCAGCGTCCGCGGCCAGAAGATCGCCTACGGTGAGTAGCTTATATTTCCTTCTTTCAGCGAGAGTGACGTCGTGAGGGGTCGGAGAGTGAGAGAAAAAAAGGCGTTCAAAGAAACTCACTTTTTTGTTCTGAAAAAAATTAATAACCCCCTACAGGCGACTTTGTCAACGCGCTGATCACCTTCATCACCGTCTGCCTCGTCGTCTACTTCCTCATCGTCCTCCCGCTCATCAAGCTCCTCGAGTACCTCGATCCCAAGTCCGCGGTCCGCCCCTGCCCGGAGTGCCTCAGCGACATCCCCTCTGGCGCGCGCAAGTGCAAGTGCTGCGGGTCGGTGGTGCCGCTCGGCGTGCAGATCAAGGAGGCGATCAAGGCCGACGAGTCCGGCGACCTCGCCAAGGACCTCCAGGACGTCATCGACAGCAAGGTCTAAAGAGTTCAAGGAATCTTTTTTACAGATCTAGCTCCCGTTTCAAAACGTTCCCACCCTCCCCCCCGAGGGGGGAGTCGGTTCTATCTCAAAAAGAAAAAAAGGGTGGGATAAAGAGCAGGCACGAGAAGTGGGGTAAAAACGTTGCACGATTTTCCCTCTCTCTTTCGTTTTTGCCTCTTGGCCCTTCAATTTTCTCCGTGAAAATTCTGCTGCGTCTCTCCTTCTCGCGCGACTTAGTTCTTCTACCTCTCTCTTCTTGCGGGGGATGACTCTTTCAAAGATGGGGACTTAAAAAAAAACAACTGGGAGGTTCGGAAAAAAAAACCCCAAACAGCAAACGACTTGCTTCTTATTCATGTTCTAAGAAACGTGTAATCGGAAATGCTCGTCCAGTCTCGACTCCCCGTCTTAAATTCAGAAAAAGGAGAAGAAGGAAGAAGAGAAGGAAAAAAACTCTCTGCGCGCGGGGTCTCCCGGACTCTCTCTCTTCTCTCAAGGAAAGGAGAAAAAAACCGCTCCCGCCGTTTTCCATTTCCTTGAAATGTCGATTTCAAGGAAATTGACATTTCAAGGAGAATTGAACATTTCTTCACTCTTTTCTCGACTTCGAACTCGGAACAAGAAGGGAAAGTCTCCTTTGCGATGAGCAACTCGTTCGCCATGATTTCTCCTCGCGCGCGAGCGAGCGTAACCTCGAAAACACCCTCGACGAGCCCCCGATGTCAGCAGCAGCCGAAGCAGCCGAACGCGAGGGCCGCAGCCGTGCCAGTGCTCCGATGCCGAATGCACCATCGACGCCGACGGCCGACGGTGATCTCCTCTTTGTCGACCTCCACTTCCGCCGCCTCGAGTAGCAGCCTCGACCTCCCGCCCCCTTCCCCGGGCCTCGCCCTCGAGGCCCTCGATGCCAGGCTCTCCTTCGGCAACAAGAAGGCCCTCGACGGCGCCTCCCTCCGCGTCCCCGAAGGCCACCTCCACATCTTGCTCGGCCCCAACGGCTGCGGCAAGTCGACGCTGCTGCGGGCACTCGGCGGCCTGCTGCCGCTGCGGTCGGGCGTGGCGCGGACCCTGGGGCCCAGGGCCTTCGTGTTCCAGAACCCGGACTACCAGGTCGTGCTGCCGACCGCTGGCGCCGACGTGGCCTTCGGCATCGGCAGGCTGGGCCTCCCCGACGCCGTCGCCGCGAGGAGGGCCGTGGCAGCGCTGGCGCGCGTCGGGCTCGCCGGGCTCGAGATGCGCCCCGTGCACACGCTCTCGGGGGGCCAGAAGCAGCGCGTGGCGGTCGCCGGGGCGCTGGCGCAGGGCCCTCGCGTGCTGCTACTGGACGAGCTGACGACGTTCCTGGACGCTGAGGACGCGGCGGGGGTGCTCGCCGCGGTGCGGGCGGCGGTGGGGCCTGGCGGGCGCCAGCGCCCCGCCGAGGGCGGCCATGGCGGGGGCGACGGCGGCGGGAAGGGCGGCGACGGAGGAGGCGCCTCTCCTTCCTCCCCTCGCGTCTCCGCGCTCTGGGTCACCCACCGCCTCGACGAGCTCCGGGCGGCAGACTCCGCCTCGCTGATGGAAGGCGGGAGGATCGTCGCGACGGGCGACCCGAGGGAGGTCGCGGAGGAGCTGCGGCGGCGCGATGCCGTCGTCGCGCACTGGTGAGGGAGGGAGCGGAGGCGTGGGGAGGTAAACAAGGAGGGGCGACTTCGGAACCCCCTTTCTCTCTCTTTGTTGTTCAGCATTTGTTTGTAAAGTAGGAGCGAGCCAGCCACTGTCTTTCTATTGTTCATCTCCGCCGTTGACTTGTTTTCCTCTTCACACAGAAAATAGAGGGACAAGAAAAAGCGGATGAAAAAAAACAAGAAGAAATGGGAGATAAAAATACGACCCCGCTATCACTCTTCTCTCCGCCCCACAGAAGGAGACGCTGCCGAAGAAAACACCGCCTCGATCTCCTCCAGCGTCTTCCCTTTCGTCTCCGGCACGTTGTCCGCGATCAGCACCGCGCTCGCCGCGGCTATAACGGAAAACAGCGCATAGGTCGCCGACGGCCCCGCGAAGGCCTGCAGGGGAGGCAGCGCGAGCGACACCGCCGCGTTGGCGCCGAAGTTGGTCAGCGTCGCGAGCGCGGCCGCCCTGCCGCGCGCGCGCAGGGGGAAGATCTCCCCCACCAGGAGCCAGGTGATCGGCCCGAACGAGACCTGGTAGGCTCCCACGTAGGTGAGGAGGACCGCGACGGCGACCCAGGAGGCCAGCGGGGGAGGAGAAGAGGAGGCGGCGGTGGCGGCGACCGCGGCTGCTCCTGCCCCGGTCGCCGCCTTCTGCGCCGCGGCCAGGACCGCAAGCGCCCCGCTCATTGTCGCGACGCCGCCGATCAGCAGCGGCCTCCGGCCTACCCTGTCCACCGTCGCCACCGCCACTCCGGTGGCCACCAGCTTGAACAGGCCCAGCCCCACCGCCACCGACGCGGCCTGCGACCCCGCGGCGAACCCCGCCGAGGCGAAGACGTCGGGCGCGTAGTAGAGCACCGAGGGCTGGCCGGTGATCTGCTGCGCGACGACGAGGCCGAGGCCGAGGAGAAGGGGCCTGCGGAAACGCGGGACGGAGACGAGGTCGGAGAGCGAGGGGGGGGCGTCGGCGGCGGCGGAGGCGCCCTCGCCCGCGCCGCCGCCCCCGCTCGACGACGCCATCTCCTCCAGCTCGGCCTCGAGCGACGCCGCATCCGGGCACCCCCGGCCCCTGGCCTTCCGCAGCGCCTCCCTCGCCGCGGCCTTGCCTTTGCCGGCCAGAAGGAGCCATCGAGGGGACTCTGGGGTCGCCAGAAAGGCCCCCGCGGCGAGCAAAAACCCGGGCAGGGCGGCTGTCCCCCAGATCACGCGCCACCCTCCGTCGCCGTCGACCAGGGCCGCCGACGCCACAAACCCGGCGAGGATGCCGCCGACGATGAACCCCTCCTTGAGGGAGATCAGCAGCCCTCTGACGGTCGCCGGGGCCGTCTCTGCGATGTACGCGGGTGCGGCGTGCATCGCGAGGCCGATGCCCAGACCGTAGGCGGCGCGGCCGAGCAGCAGCAGAGGCAGCGAGGAGGCGCCCCCCGTCGAGAGCGCGCCGGCCGAGTAGAGCACGCCCGCGGCGGCGAGCTCTCCCTTCCGCCCGATCTTGTCCCCCAGGGTGAATGCCGCCGCGGAGCCCGCCAGCGCGCCCGCGAGCGACGCCGAGACCACGGCGCCGGACTGCAGGGGGCTCAGCGACGAGGCCCAGGGCACTCCAGAGTGGACGGCGGACTTGAGGGACACGAGCGCGCCGGACGTCGCGCCGATGTCGTAGCCGAAGAGCGCGCCGCCGAGCGCCGGCGCGGCGAAGAGGGCCGCGACCGCCGTCCAGTCGATCGCCTGAGATGCGGAGCCCGAGGGGGAGGAGGGGGAAGAAGAGGACGCGACGAGGGGGGTCGCTGCCTCTCTGTCCTCGTCGGGGGGCGAGGCAGCCGCCACGGCGGGGACGCGGGGCATGTTGGGCCTGGGGAGCAGGGAGGGTCGAGGCCGCCGGCGCCGACGGGGAGCAGCGGGCGCTCGACGGGCGGCGACGGCGCCGCTCGCTTGCTGCGCTCTCGCCCCCGTCGCCGCGCGTCGCGCCGATGCCGCGACAGCGACGACAGAGGGCGACGACGAGGACGCGCGAGCGGCGCAGGCCCGCATGAAATGGAGCCGAGGCCAAGGGGGAAAGAGGCAGCAGGGAGAGATGGTGTTTTCTTTCTCGATCAATTGCGAAGTGACGACGACGACGACGCAGGCCCTCGACCTCGACCGAGAAAACTCTCATTCGCTTACTTCCTTTTACACAGAGAGCTAGAAGAAAAAGAACCGACGGACGAAAAAAGAAAACGAGGCGAGACCTCAACGACTTTCTGTTGCTAATACCTCGGCACCGTCGGGTCCACCAGCCGCGAGTACGCGTCGATCCCGCCGCTCACGTTGAAGACCCGCCCGAACCCGGCCTGCTGCACCAGAAAGTTGCTCACCTGCATCGAGCGCATGCCGTGGTGGCAGAGCACGACGGTCCACGCCTCGGGGTCCATGTCCTTGTTCGCGAAGCTGCCCCACTCCATCAGCCGCGAGAGCGGCTTCAGCGCAAACCCTTCGATGCGGGCGGTCTCGAACTCGTTCTCCTCCCGGACGTCTATCAGCTGCACCTTCTCGCCGTTGCCTCCCGCCGCCTTGATCTCCTCGAGCAAGTCTCTGAGCTCGGTGACCCCCATCTGCGCCACTTCTATCTTGCCCTTCTTCTCCTCCTCGACGGCCAGCAGGTGCTCCCCGAAGTCGGTCGACGCGCGCGCGAGGCCGCCGACGGGCGTCGAGAAGGCGGCCGCCTCGAACGCCGGGACCGTGTCCCCCCGGCCCAGCCAGCCAAGCTTCCCCCCGGAGGCCGACGAGGGGCACGTCGACTTCTCCCTGGCGGCGGCCTCGAACATCGTCTCGCCCGCGGAGAGCTGCAGCTCGACGGCGTCGAGCTCGGCGGCGCGGTCGGCCGGGACGAGGATGTGCGAGACCTTGACGGAGCGGCCCGGAAAGTTCGCGGAGGAGCCCGACGCGGCCGCAGAAGAGACGGCCCGGCGGCCGGGGAGGGGCGCGGCCGTCGGGGCCGAGGCCAGAGGAGGAGGAGGCGCGCGGGTGGAGGAAGAAGAGACGGCGAGGCGACGAAGGAGGCCACCGCTGCTGCCGCCGGCGATGATCGAGCGCATTGCTTTCGTAGCTTTTTGAGCTTGCTGCTTTGCCTTTTTCTTCTCTCTCTCTCTCTTTGCTGTCCTCGCGAGGGTTTCGACGAGAACAGAAAGAGAAAGAGAGAGCGCTACGCGCGAGAAGAGAGAGAGAGAGAGAGAGAGAGAGACAGGAATGAGAGAAAGCAGCAAGCGAAAGCAGCCAACAAATTCTGATTCTGGACTTTTTCTTCTTCTTCATTTTCACATCAAAACGCAGGCTTTCCTCCTCTTTCTCCTCCTCCTCCGCCCTCTCCCCCCTCGCCGCCCCTGCTCCTCTTCCTCGGAGGAGCAGCAGCATCTCCTCCCACTCCGTCCGCCGCCGCCGAAGCCGCTCGCCTCCTGCCAAAGACCCCTCCGGCGCCGCTGCGAGCGGCGGCGGCGGCGGCGGCGGCGGCGGCGTCCTTCTCGAGGGCCGCGGCCAGCGCCGCCCGCTCATCGGCCGCCGCCTCTGCCGCGGCGCGCTCCTCGTCGACGGCGAGAGGACCGGACCCAGGCCCGAACCGAGAGAGCGCCCGCTGCTTCCAGTCGCGGAACGCGCGGTAGTCGAGCACGCGGCACCCGCGGAGCTGCGGCAGGGAGGCCAGGGCGCGGGCGACGGCCTCGGGGTCGACGGCTCGGCGGGGAGCGGGGGGCGGAGCTGCCTCCTCGCCATTGGCCGGCCGCGGCGGCCGCGGCCGCGGCGGCCCCTCCCGCTCGCACCCCGCCTCGAACAGCTCGAGCGACGCGGCCCAGCCGCGCAGCCGGGGGGTCACCCGGCACCTCCCGGCCCCGGCGTCCCTAGACGCCAGCGAGTGGAGGGCGCGGAAGACATCGCCGTCCTCGCCCTCGGAGCCGAGGATCGGGAGGGGCACGACAAACAGGACGTTGCCGCGCTCCGGCGGACGGATCGCCGTGGCCTCGCCCGTCGCCTTCTTTTTCTTCTTGCTGCCCTCCATCAGCGGCAGCACGCCCCAGTCGCTCATGTGGGCGTAAACGCAGCCCAGGGCCGCGCGCGGGAGGCGGCTCGCGCGGACGCGGCGCGGGGGGTTGAGAGATAACCAGGGAGCGTCGTCGTCGTCGTCGTCGCCGTCCCCGTCTCTGCCGCCGCCGCCTTGGCTCGCCGCGGCGGCGGCTTCGATGGAAGCAACGAGGTCCCGAGGGGAAGGGTCCCTCTGCTGCTGCTGCTGCTGCTGTGAGACCCTCTTCTGAAGCAGTAGAGGAGGAGGCAGCGAGGTCGGGAAGAGGCGGCGGGTGTTGTTCCCACCGCTGCCGTTGCCGATACGGCCGTCGTCGCTCTCGTCGTCGTCGTCGTCGTCACCTCCTTGCTCGCCGCCGCTGCCGATGGTGAGCGCGTTCGCCAGGCCCCACAGCGCCGCGCCCGTCAGCAGCGCGTCGAAGCCGGCCTCGTGCTCCAGCCCGTCGATCGAGGAGCCGCCGGAGCGCAGGGCGGCACCGTAGCGGGAGAAGGCGCCCGAGGCGGGAAGGGAGGGGCGCGGCACCCGGGGCAGAAGCGCCAGCGGCGACGGTGGCGTCGCTCCCGCCGGGGCTCCCGCCCCCGTCGCCTCCGCCCCCCACCCGCCGCCGCCGCCGCCCCGTCTGCCGCCGACGAGCCCCTCGTAGAGGTCCCGCAGTGCCGTCGCGCTCCCAAAGGGCCCGCCGCGGAGGAACGCCCCCGAGGCCAGCACCTTCGTGTCGAAGACGCCCCCCGGGAACCACCGCTCCACGCCCTCGGCGAAGCCCGCGAGCGACGCGGGGAGCGGCAGGCCGTCCCCGAAGCTCGCCACGACGTGCGCGAGGTCGCTGGCGCCGTTGTGGACCGCGCAGGGCAGCCCCGAGTCCCTCAAGGCCTCCAGGAAGAGGGCGAAGCCGGAGCCCAGGCGAGCCCGCTCGAGGCGCCGTTGGGACTCCCTCTTCGCCGCGAGTCTGGCACCCCCGGGGGCCACGCGGAGGAGGACGATGTCTGCCCGGCGAGGGCGCTGCTGCTGCTGGGGCGGGAGAGAAAGAGCGGCAGCAGGAGCAGCAGCAGAAGGGAGAGGAGGCTCTTTTTGCTGTCGAACCGCCTCTCCTCCAGCAGCAGCAGCAGCAGCAGCGGAATTCGCCGCCTCGGCGAGGAGCGCCTCTTCCTCGTCGGGCCACAGCGTCCTCGCCACAAAGCGCGCGTCCCCCTCCTCGCCGGTCGCCTCCGTCCCCGGGTGGAACCGCAGCGCGGCCAGCCCCGGCCCCCTCTCGAGCGTCTGGTAGACGAGCGCTCGAGCGAACGCGTTGCCCGCCCTGAGCCTCAGCGAGGCCGGGGCCGGCTCGCCGCCGCCGCCGCCGCCGCCTTCGCCGGCTCGAAGCCACTGGGAGACGCGGGACACGGTCTCCTCGACGAGGGCGACATCGTGGGGGCTGGTGGGCACGATCGGGGGTCGTTGGAACGGAGCCCGAGGGGGCGGAGGCTGCTCCTGTCGCTCCTTGGTCTCGCCGCCGCCGCCCGCGACGGTTCCTCCTGCTCCTCCTCCTCCTCCTCCTGCTCTTTTCCTCGCCTCCTCGCGTGCCAGCAGCTCGTCCCTCTCCCTGGCGGAGCACGAAGGGATCCCCTTGCCGATCCACCTGTTGAAGTCGAAGCCGGCGCTCGAGAGGAAGGCGAGCGAGCCGGGCGTGCACTGGAACGCTGCGGCGGCGTCCGGGTTCGTCGCGGAGGAGCCCGAGGAACTCGAGACGAAGATCCAGCAGTTGAACGGGTGCGCCCGGTAGCCTCCCCCCCTGCCGCCCTCGCTTCCTTTCACCCACTCGAACACGGCGATCCCGACCTGGGCCACCGCGAAGCGCGAGGCCTGCGAGCGCAGCGCCGGCCAGCGCTCCTCGGGGTCGTCGATCGGCGTCGGCGGCGGCGCCGCGTCGCACGAGGGCGGCCGGAACGCGGGAAGGTTCCTTCCTCGGGCCCTGCCGCTGCCGCCGTTGCTGCTGCTGTCGATGCCGGTGAACTCGCAGTCGAGGGCATAAAAGTCCCCGACGGCGAGGGCCTGGCGGAGGGCGGCGAGCCCTTCCAGGAAGTTGGTGCGGTCGACCTTTTGTTTTGTTTTGGAGAGTCGAGGTTGAGAGGAGTTGAACAAAACGAAAGAGGATTGCGTCCGCGCATTCCCCGTCTCCTGTGACCGAGCCTTTGAAGCGCAAGAACCCGCTCCTCTCGATAGCGGTCGTGCCTCAACGTCAAGAGGGTGAGCGGAGAGAGCCCGGAGGGCGAGGGCGACAAGGGCGAAAAAAACACACAGAGCAATCGATCAAGCCGTCGACCATCGCTTCAGTCTAATTTATCTCTTTCTCCCCCTCGCCGCTACTCACGTCCATTTCGAAAGAAGCGGCTCGGTCTCGCCACGAGAGTCGAGATAAGGCCTCAGCAGCTGCTCCCTGAAGAAAAAGCAAAAAAGCGAGAGAGACGAGAGAGTTGCTGCGAGAAACGGAAGCGAATTGAAAATGCAGTTTTTTTGAGTTTTTTTTCTTTCAAAAAAATGAAAAAAAAAACCTCTCTGTCACGCGTCCGGCTGCGTGTCGACCAGCGCGAGGAGCTCGTCAAAGTCGTCCGCCTCCGCGGTCGCTCCTTCTCCTTCTTCGGCAGCAGCTGCTGTTTCTGCTGCCGGGGCAGGGGGAACAGCAGCAGCAGTCTCTTTCGGTGCTGCTGCTGCTGCCTCAGTTGCTGCCGCCGCCGCCGTCGCTCCTGCTCCCGCCGCTTCCCCTCCTCCGCTTCCTCCTCGCTGCTGCTGCTGCTCCTCCTGCGACCCTTCGTCGTCCCCGACGAGGTCGAGCAGGTCGTCGAAATCCTCCTCTTCAAATTCAGGCTCCTCCTCCTCGTCGTTGGCGGCGGTCGCCGCGGCCACTGCTTTCGGTTGCCGCTGTGCTGCCGCCGCCGTCGTCGCAGCGGCGGCAGCTGTTGGAGGCGCCGCTGCCCCTCCTTGCGCCTGCAGTGCCAGGAGCTCGTCCGCCTCGTCGTCGTCGTCCTCGTGGCCCGTGACGATCGCTGCAGCAGCAGTCTCGCCCTCCTCGCCCCAAGCTGCTCCTTGTGCTCCCTCTCCCCCTTCTTCCCCTTCTCCTTCCCTTTCTCCGAGGACCTTGAGTGCGTTGTACCTCACCCCGCGCAGCTCCAGCTTGAGCGCGCTGGCCTTTCCCGCCGCCTCCAGCACGTCGATGCGGGCCGCGAGCGAAGGCAGCCCTGGGAGCAGCCTGCGGCTCCAATCGCCGTAGAGGTCGATGAGCTTTGTCAGATCGTCGGCGAGCGCGCTGAAGGCGGGCACGGCGCGCGGGCCGCGGCGCCTCTTGGCCTCGCGGACGCAGCGGCCGATGCCGAGCGAGGCCGCGCGGGTGGGGAAGGAGGCGAAGACCTCGGGTAGGCCGTTGGGGGCCTGTTCGTTCGGATGGTGTTTTTTCCCGTTTCGGTCGGTGGTGGTGGTGGTGAGGTTGAGTTTTTTTTTCCGTCGTCGTCGTTTCGAGTTGATTGAGTTTTTTAATCGCAGCTGTCGTTCCCCATCGATTCGCTCTCTTTTCTTTCTCTCCACCTCGCAGTAGTTCTGGTTCCCTACCTTGAGGTCCTCGAGCGTCAGCTTCTTCTTCTTCCTGTACGCCTGCGCCGCGGCGGCGTCGGACGCCGCCTTCGCCGCGGCCTCGGCGACGGCCGAGGCCTCGGCCTCGGCCGACTCGCGTTCGCGGCGGTGCGCAACCTGCTCTGCCTTCGAGGCAGTGCAGTCGCGGGACCAGTGGCCGCTCACGCCGCACTTGAAGCAGGAGGCGGCGGTCGAGATGGTGCCTGCTGCTGCCGTGGTGGTAGTGGCGTTGCCCGCAGAGGGGCGAGGGAGGGCCGAGGTGGCCATTGTGCGTTGAAGGCAAGTTTTTTTTTTCTTCCGACGAATTCAACGTCGGCGATGCTTTTTTTTTGAAATTGTGTTTTTCGTTCCCTCCTTACAAACTCTCTCTCTCTCTCTTCAGAAAGTCACCCTTTCAACATCCCGGCGACGCGCGCCTCGAGCGCCGACGCCAGAGCCCTCCGCACCCCGGGCCTCCCGTCGGCCGCCCAGGGCGCCAGCGCCGCGAGCGCCGACGCCCCGGTTCCCTTGCGGCGCCAGGCCGAAGCGGGCGCCGCCGCCGCGGCCTCGAGCGCCGCGACGACCCAGGGCTCCCTGACGCCCGCGAGCCACGAGAGCGCCGGGGAGGAGCCGGAGGAGGGAGCAGCGCCTCCGTCGCTGGAGGAGGAGGGGGAGGAGAGCAGGAGGAGGGCGTCGCGGGCCGCGGCGAGCAGGGCGACTCCGTCGTCGTCGCCGTCCTCGCCTTCCCCTCCTCCTCCACTTTCTTCTCCCGCCGCCGCCGCCTCGACCCGCGCCCGCAGCGCCGCGAGCAGCAGCGCGCCGCCCTCGGCCTCCTGCCTCGCGAGTGCCGGCTCCGGGGCCGCGGCCCACCTGGGGTCTGCCGCGGCAGCGAAGCCCGCAGGGAACGAGCCTTCTTCTTCTTCTTCTCCTTCGTCCTCTTCATCGGCGGCAGGAGCAGCAGGAGGAGAAGGAGCTGAAGAAGAGCCGAGCAGCAGCGCCGCCGCCGCCGCCCTCGCCCGCGAGTCCCTGTTGCACTCGGCGGCCCTCTTGGCCGAGTCCGACAGCGCGAGCAGCATCGAAGAGACGCAGGCGCGGGGCGCGCCACTCGCCGCAGCCCGGGCCGCGGACGAGGCGAGGCAGCGCTGGACCAGCAGCACCGAACGCGCGCGGACCCTGGCGAGGCCGCTCCCGTCCGCCGCCGCCGCCGCCTCGGCCGACGGGGGCAGCGCGCCCAGGGGGGTGCGCGCTCCCGGGAGGGGCACGGGGGGCGGCGAGCCTTCCGGGTCCGAGGAGGAGCGGTCCCTGGTGAGCTTCGCGAGGACGTCTCCCCGGGACGCGTCGCGGAGCGCCGGGACGATCTCTCCCTCCCACCACGACGGCGGCGAGGGGCCTCCTTCCCCTCCCGCCGCCGCCGCTGCGACGGCCGCGGGCACGAGCGCCGCTTCGAGCGCGACGGCCCCGAGCGCCGCGGCCCTCGCGTCGGGGGCCAGGCAGTACCTGACGCACAGCGACAGCAGGGGGCGCAGGGCCGGCAGCGAGGACGGCAGCGAGGCGGCCACGGCGGCCGCGGCGGGCGGGAGGTGCGCTCCCGCGTGCCGGAGCAGCCGCGCCTCGCCCTCGACCGACCAGCCGACCGGCCTCGGCGCCAGGGAGGAGGCGGGAGGAGAGGGCGACCTCGAACGGGAGCGGTTCCGGACGTCGTCCGCGGGGCTCGCGGGCAGGTCGAGCACGTACCGGATCGCGTGCCCGCCAAAGGCCCTCCACCCCGAAGAGGAGGAGGAAGAAGAGGACCAGCTTCCAGCGACCTCCGAGCAGACCTCGAAGAGCGCGGCCGCGGCGGCGTCGGCGACGGCGGGCCTCGGGTCGTGGCGCGCGACGGCGGCGAAGGCCGAGAGGGCGTCGTCCCACGCCGAGGGGAGGTAGAGGGGGAGACAAGCAGAGGAGGAGGAAGTGTCGGAAGAAGCGGCTGCTTCCCGGGCAGCGGCGACGGCAGCCAGATACTCCTCGTCGTCGTCGTCGCCGTCGTCGCCGCCGCCGTTCTCGCCCCTGCTGCTTCCGACGCCGGCCTCGGCGAGCCTCCTCGCGACCACCTGCAACGCGAACCCGGCCGAGATCGACAGCTGCTCGTGGGCGGGGTTCCGCATCGCCGTCGCGAGCGCCGCGACCACGCCTCGCGTCGCGGCTCGCCGGCAGCCCCTGTGGCGGAAGAGCGCCTCGGCGGCGGGCGCGGCGGCGTCGAGCGCGGCGCCGACGACGGCCGGCGACGCGGCGTCGGCCGCGCCGGCGGCCAGCACCCGCGCCGCGGCGCGCCACCCTGCCGCCGAGAGCCTTCGCGCGTGGGGCTGGATGACGGCCCCGACGGCCGAGACGGCCGCCTCTCGCACGCTCGCGGATCCTCCCCCGCGAGCAACGGCCTCCAGGGGAGAGAGGGCCTCTCTCTGGCGGATGACGGGGACCGAGGGAGCGGCGGCGTTGGCGGCGTCGTCGTTGTTGGTTCTTCCGCGGAAGCCGCGGAGGCGGTCTCCGCCGAGGCCGCCGGCGCCGCTGCTGCCCCCTGCTCCACCGCTTCCTTTCGCGAGGGCGACATCCGCGAGCCCTGCAAGCAGGTCCACCGCCGTCGCCGCCGGGACCGCGCTCTCGCCGCAGGCCGCCGCGGCCAGGTGCGCCCCGGCGACGGACCACACGCGGGAGGCGTGCGCGCGAGGGCCGCCCCCGCCGGAGGCGGCGGCGGCCGCGGCGGCAGCGAGCGCGCGGAGCGCCCAGAGGCGCGGCGGCGCGGCGCGCTCCTCTTCTTGCTGCTGGAGCAGGAGCTCCTCGTTGCCGACGGCGGCGAGGGCGCGCGCGTACGTGAGCGCTCCGTCCCCTCGCAGAGAGGGCCCCGAGTCCAAGACGAGGGCGACGAGGCGGGCTCCGCCGCGGGAGGAGGCCTCGAAGGGGTCGACCGGAGCCGAGGGGGCGTCGTTCCCGGCGCCGCCCTCGCGGAGAGAGACCGCGTCGTCGTCGTCGTCGTCGAGATCGTCGTAGGCTTCTTCCTCTCCGTCATCGCCTCCGCCTCCTCCAGAGGAAGACCACTCGAGAAGCGCCGCGCCCGGGCCGGAGTAGCCCCCCCCTTCTCCCTGCTGCTAGTTGGAGGCCAGCAGATCCGAGGCCGAGAACGAGGAGGAGCCAGAGGCGCCAAAGAGACGGGCGAGGAGAGGGCGCGGCGGTGGCAGATGAGCCGTTCCAGACGAAGAAGGCAGAGACACCCCCGCGGTCGCCGCGGCCGCGGCGGCAGCGGCCTGCGCGGCAGCGGCAGCCGCCGCAGTTGTAGGACCCCCTGCGAGCCCCCCACCGGCGACGCGCGTGGGAGAGCCATCGGTCGGCAGCGGGTCCGCCGCCGCCGGGACGGAAGAAGAGATCTTTGGCGTCGCCGCTCCCCCCGTCGAAGAAGAAGCCGCCGGCAGCGGCACGGCGGCTCTCGAGCTGCTGCTTCGAGCTGCCTCGGCCGCGGCTGCCGCGGCAGTCGTCGCCAGCGCGTCGAGGTGGCTCAGGCACCGCAGCACGGGGATCCAGCCGCCACCGAGGGCGGCGGCAGCGGGGCCGGCCGCGACGCAGAGCAGGGAGCGCATCGCGGCGATCTCCGCCCTCTCCCGCGTGCTCTTGGCCGCGGCCCCTCCGCCCGTCCCCGCCGCCGGCGCCGGCAGGCCCGTCGCGGCGGCCAGGGCCGAGCAGCCGGCCTCGACGAGCGAGTCGAGCCCGAGAGCGGCCGCGAGGCGCACCGTGGTCGCCAGGGCCCCCGCAGCGGCTTCGGCAGAAAGGGCAGAGGAGGAGGAGGAAGAAGGAAGAGGAGACGCGTCCGAGACTGCCGCCGCTCGCTCTAGTGCCGCGGCCAGCCCCGAGACGACGTCGCCGCCGCCGACGAGCAGCAGCGGCCTGGCGTGCTCCGCCCTCGTCGCCTCGTGCCACAGGTGCAGCGCTCCTTCGCCTCCTGCTCCTCCTCCCTGCTCGATGGCCGCGCGCGCGGCGGCCAGGGCGCGGTCGCGCTCGGCGGCGGCGAGCGCGGCCTTGTCGAATTGGTGGTTTCCGGGGTTGCCTCCGCGGAAGAGGCCGAGCGCCGCCGCGAGCCGCGCCGCGGCGGCCGCGGCGGCCGACGACGACGCCGCCGTGGCGGTCCTCGAGTGCCTCGGGTCGCCGTCGCTCCTCCCGTCGCCGTTGTCGTACCACCCGGGCGGGGGCGCGATCTCCTCCGCGACGATGCGGTCGTACATTGCGTCGAGCTCGGAGCGCGGGAGGTGCGTCTTCGGCGGCGGCGGCGAGGAGGAGGAGGAGGAGGAAGGAGCGGCGCGAGGGGTGCTCGCTGCGCTCCCGCCGCTCCCGCCGCCGACGGCCGCCTCGCACATCCCCGCAAAGTCCTCCCGCGACATCGTCCCCGCCGCGGCCGGGTGGTGCGCGTCGGTGTTAAGCATGACGAGCGCGAAGGCGACGAGGTAGGCCGCGTCGGCGTTGCAGAGGGCCGGGCACGGGAGGAGGAGCGAGGAGGAGGAGGAAGTCACTCCGCCGCCTCTGCCTCCGTCGCCGCTGTTTGCCTTGCTCCCGCCGCCTCCTCTGCCTCTGCCGCCAACGCCCCGACTGTAGCTCCCGTTCTGCGCCGCGTACGCGTCCGCGAACGCCTGCACAATCCTGTCGATCTGCTGCGCCTCGCCGGGCAGTCTGAACGTCGACAGGAACGACCGCAGGGCCACGTCGAGCGGCTTGCCGGCGAGGTCGCCCGAGGCGGCGAACGCGCGCAGCACGGCGATGTGCGTTGCGGCGGGCGAGCCGAAGAGCTCGCCCAGGGCCACGGGCGAGACGCCGCCGCCGCCCGCGCCTCCCGAGCCCCCGGAGCACGCTCCTCGCAGAAAGGACGCGACGGCGGCGGGGTCCGGGGGCACGCAGCCGGAACCGACGAGGGCGGCCACCCCGGCGGCGGGGTCGCGGTTGAAGACGAGGACTCCGGCCTCGACAGAGTGCTTCTTTTCTTTCGCGGCGGCAAACGCTGCGGCTTCGTCCGAAGAATCGTCTCCGTCGTCGCTTCCCGTTTCTGCTTCCCCTCCGTCCATCGACAGGGGAATCCTCCTGCCGGGCGGGGGCGCGACGTCGGCCAGGGCGGCCGCGGCGGCGCCCCCCACGGAAGAGGCGAGCGAGGACGCCGAGCCCCCTCGGGAGGCGCGGCCGCCGCCGCCGCTGCTGGCGGCCGAGGCAGCTCTGTAGCCGCCCGTCGCCGCCGTCCCTCGCCTGGTCGCCGCGCTCGTCCCGCCGCCTCCTCTCCTCGCGGAGAGGATCGCCCTGGCGTCCGCGGCGGCCTCCTCGTCCGCGATGCGGAGTGGCGCTGCCCACGAGTCGAGCGACGTTGCGGCGGAGCAGAGCAGCTGCGAGGCCGCGGCGGTGGCCGCGGCGACGGCGGCGGCGAGCGGCGACGCCGCCGGCGGCGGCAGGGGAGCCAGCGACAGCGGCGCCATCTGACCTCCCCTTTGCGGCCTCTGCGGCTGCCGCTGGTTCCCCGCCTTCGCCCCCAGCGTCTTGGCGGCGGCCCGGAGCGTCCTCTCGACCAGGTTGGCGGCGCGGAGATCGCAGTCGTAGTTGACGAAGAGCTCCACGAGGCACCGCGGGTCTGCCGCCAGGGAGGCGGCGGCGCGCAGCGAGGCCGCGGCGCCGGCGACGGCCGCGGCGTCCGCAGAGGCCCACCACCGCTGCGGCGAGGACGAGGCGTCCCCGCCCCCGCCTCCCCCGCTCCCGACGACGGCCTCGACGGGCCGCAGCAGCAGCAGGGGGTAGAACGCCCCGATCTCGGCCTTGAGCGCCGCGCGCAGCGGCCGGACGCGCAACGCCGCGGCGAGCAGGGCCGCGCCGCCGGCGGCCGCCTCGGAGCCCGCCGGCGCGGCGCCGCAGCGCAGCAGCGCGCCGGCCAGCGGCCTGCGCAGCGCCTCGGCGAGCCTGCCGCCGGCGGTCGACGCGTTCGAGGACGGCGACGGAGGCGAGGCGCCCGAGGGTGGGAGGGAGGAGCTCGAGGCGGCAGCCCAGCCGTGCGGGCCCTGGAGCACGCGGACGAGGAGGTCGAGCGCCAGCGCGCGGGAGGGGGCCAGCGCGGCCTCCACGGCGGGGTTGCTCGCGGCCTCGCGCCCGGCCATCGAGGCGACGGCCGAGAGGAGCGAGGAGGCGTCCCTCTCGGCGAGGGAGAGCAGGAGATGGGGCTGCTGCTGGTGCCTTTCCCCTCCGCCGCGGCGCGGCGGATGCCAAGGCGGCGGGGCAGCAGCGGTGGCGGCGGAAGAAGAGGAGGCCGACGAGGAGGAGGGAGCGTAGGGCGTCGGCGGCGCCGCGAGTGTCGTTGCCTCCGAGGCCGCCGTCGAAGAGAAAGGAGGAGCAGCAACCGAAGGAGCAGCTTCTGCTGCTGCTGTTTCCGCTGCGTCATGGCCCTGGCCGTCGTCGCCGCCGTCCCCGCTCCCCGCATCCTCTCTCTTCTTCTCCTCGGCGGAGGCGACAGCAACGGCCGCGCCGCGGTCGGCGTCCAGCGCGTCGAGCGCCGCCTCGAGCCCGCGGATGTCGGCCGCCTCGGCCAAGGATGCGAGCTGCGCGGCCCTGGCCGAGCCCATGGCCGCGTCGAGCCCCTCTGCCGAGGCGGGGTGGGGGGCGGAGGGGGTCGGCGCGGGGGAGAGCGCCGCGCGGAGGAGGGGAGGCGCGGGAGGGGGCCGAGAGGAAGGAGGGGGGGTGCTTCCGCCGAGGTGCCCTCCGTCTCCGCCTCCCGCGCTGCTCCGAGCTGCTGCTGCTGAGGCGGCGGCGGCGGCAGCTGCCCCAGCCCCGGAGAACGACCCGTCCCTCGAGATCCCGCCCCCGAGGGAAGAGTTTCCCGAGGACGAAAAATGCACCGCCCGCCGCGCCGCCGTCGCCAGCGCCTGCAGCAGCGCGCCTCTCGCCGCTCCCTTCGCCGCCGGCGAACCGCCCTCGAGGGCCGCCGCGAACAGCGAGCGCAGACAGGCCATGAGCGCGTCGCCGTGCGGCACAAAGTGCTCGGCGGTGGCGGCGGTGAGCAGGGCCTGGACGACGCAGAGCTGCGTCGAGGGCGGCGCGAGCGTGACAAGGGCCGCCGAGCTCTCGCTCCCCGCGCTCCCCGCTTTCTCCGCAACGGGCATCATCGTCGCGGCCGCCACGAACCTCGCCACGATCGTGCCGTCGCCCAGGCTGCTGCTCGAGCCAGAGGAGCTGCAGGAGGCGGAGGACTCCCCCTGGAGGTAGGCGTGCGAGACGAGCTTGTGCAGGCAGCCGAGCGCCGGCTCCGCGACCCTTGGGTCTGGCGGCGAGAAGGAGGGGGCGCCCGACGCGACCCCGCTGCGAATCGACGCCGTGGCCCTCTCGAGGGCCGAGAGGACCGCGTCGGCGTCCTCGGGGCCCAGCGGGGTCGGGACGCCTCCCGGGCGGCGGAGGCGCTCTGTTGACGGTGTTGTCGAGGTGAGAGGCAATGTCGGAGGGGAGCGAAGCGTGAGGGAGGGACGGAGGAGTTTTGTTGAATCTGATCCAACGTTCCTCCCTCTCCGTGTTCGCTGTCCACTTCCACAGAGAGAGCGCTGATACAAATCATGCCTGCCCCGAGTGGCTTGGAAGCGAGCGAGAGAGAAAGAGAGAGCGCCCAAAGCAGCGAAAAAGAGCGAAAGAGTTTCTCAGAGGCATGGAAAATTTCAACCATCGCCATCGATCGAACGAGGCATCGGTTCGATAAAAAAAATTCAGTCCTCTCACCGAGCGCGGCCTGGCACGCAGCCTTGACGTTTTTGTAGTGCGCTCCGCGGCAGTTGCCCGCCGCGTTCGACACGTCGTCCAGCGCGGCCTCGACGAACGCGGCGAAGGCGCATCCACGGCGCGGGGCCGGAGGATGCGTCATTGCTGATGGGTCGGCGACGAGAGCATCGTCGCTGTCGACGCCGCCGCCCGGGAGCTCCTGCTGCTGGTCGCCGCCGCCTTCGGACATCGAGGGAGAAAGTGACGACGACGAGGAGGGAAGAAGGTTCCTCTTCCCTTGCGTGGAGAGAACGAATTAAAAAAAGAAAAGAGAGAGGGGGGGGAGAGAGAGAGGGCGTTTCCGCGTCGAAGGCACCCCTCCCCCTTTTTTGTTTTGTTTTTTTAATGATGGGAGAACAGTCGCTGCCGACACAAATTTTCTCTCTCTTTCTTTTTCCTTTCTTTTTGTCGCTTCTCTTCTCTCTCTCAAAATATGCGCGAGGCCAAGGAGCAGCAGCAGCTGCCCTCGCAGCAGCGCCGGCAGCAGCAGAAAGAGCCCGCGACGCCGCGAGGCCAGCAGCAGGGAGCAAGGGCAGCACCGGCGACGACGAGGGCTCCTTCTTCTCCTTCTCCTTCTTCTTCCCCTTCTTCTCCTTCGCCGCCTCGGCCCCCGCGCGTCTCCGCTCTGGTCCCCCCGCCTCCGCCTCAGCCTCCCGCGTCGTCTTTGTCCTCTTTGTCTCCTCTCTCTTCCCCGCGCAAGGATCTGCACATTCGAATTCACGAAAGCATCAACAAAGCGGAAGAAGAAGAACAAGAAAAGCCAGAAAAAAATCTGGAAGAAGGAGAGGGGAAACGCAAGGGCGAGGCCGCCGCCGCAGCTTGCTCCTTCTCGGCTCAAAGGACGCGCGCCCTCGCTTCCCGCTCCGCCGCCTCGGCGGCGCAGGACCGCTGCGCCGCGGCCTCGGAAGCGTTGCGATCGGCGACGGAGGCGTTCGAGCTTGCGTTGGCCCGCGCGGAGGCGCTGAAAGGCGGCGGAAACGCCAAAAGAGATGCTGTGGAAGAGATGCGCGCCGCTGCCGCCGCGGCCTCCCTGGACGCCGCCGAGGCACGCTCCGAAGCGGACGAGACCTCTTCCGCCGCCCTCGCGGCCCTGAACGAGGCTGAGGCCCTCCGCCAGAGAGCCCTGGCCTCGGAGCGCGAGAGCGAGCGCGCGACGCGCCGGATGCAGGAGGCGGAGGCGGCGCTTCTGGAGGCCGAGGACGAGGCAGCAGAGGCCTCGGCGTGGGCGCGGGCGGCGAGCGCGAGGGACGCGGCGGAGGCCCTTCCCCGCTCCGAGGAGGAGGCGTCGCGGGCGGCGGCGGAGTTCTCGCTCGCTCGCGCGTCGCTGCGGGAGGAAGCAGCCTCCGATCCCGAGGAGCGCACCGCAGCGTTCGCGGCGCGCCACGCGGCGGACGCCGCCCTGCGCGAGGCGTCGGCGCTCGCCGACCGGCTCCGCTCGGCGCAGCAGCGCGAGAGGCGCGCCGAGGAGGAGCTCGAGCGGGCGGCGGCGGAGATGGCGGATGCGCGCACCTCGCTGGAAAGGGTCGAGGCCGCCGCCGGCGGCGGGGGTGGCGCCCGCCGCGGCGAGAGCGAGGTCGACCTGCTCGCGCTCGCCTCCGAGCGCGCCTCCGCCGGCAGGGCAGCCGCGGAGCGCGCGCACGCCGCGCACACCCGCTCTGTCGAGGCGGCGGCCCGCGCGGAGCTGCTGTGGGCCTCGGCGAGGGCCGCCGGCGACCAGGCCGCCGAGGAGGCGCGGCAGCAGAGAGCCGATTCCCCGCTTGCCCCTCCTCGTGCCTTTACTTCTTTCGGGGGGCGGCAGCAGCAGCAGCAGCAGCAGCAGCAGCAGCAGCAGCGCGTCGGCTCGTTCTCGTCGTCGTTCTCGGAGTCTTCCGAGGCGTCGGCGATCGACGAGGCGGCGCAGGCGCTGGAGGCCGAGGCGCTCCCGAGCGTCGCTTTCGCCGGTGGCAGCAGCGGCGCCGCGTCGAGCGTGTCGAGCAGCGAAGAAGAATGAAGATTTTGATTTTCCTACTTTTTGTTTTGTTTTCTCTCTTACAACACCCTCTCAACGATACCTTTTGGATTCTCCCCCCACAACGATGAGCTGTTGCGCGCTTGTTGTGTTGTATAGCTCTGAAATCTCCCAGGAAAAAAAACACGCAAAGAAAAAACACAAGCCTTTTGTTCTTTTATGAAGAAAAAAACTTTCAACAAAGACCAATCGAGATCTAGCAAACGCCGCCGTGGCGCAGCCCTCCCTCTCCCACAGCAGCGGCGGCAGCAGCGGCCTCGGCGTCCTTCTCGGCGGCCTTGGAAACCAAATCAGAAGTCGCTTCCGTCGGCGCGCCTTGCGCCTCGGCCCTCGCTCTCAGCTCCCCCGCCTCGTGCGCCACCTCTGCCGCGGCGTGCCGTCTCCTCGCGCGCGCCCTGTTCTTCGACGACCGCCACGCCTGCGTCGCCCGCGTCGCGAGGTCCAGCTCGCGGTCCTTCGCCTCCCTGGCCTCGAGGCGCTCCACGGCCCTCGCGACGTCGGCCGCCAGGGTCGCCGCGAGGCCGAAAGACAGGTCCGCGCGGCAGACGACGCGGAGCACCAGTGGCGGGGGGGCGCCGTCCTCCTCCTCGGTCCCGGCGGGCAGGGGGTACGCGGGCACGATCCACCCGCGCTCGCGGAGGCCGTCGCTGACGTCGTGCTCGTCGTACCCGCGCCCTTGGCGCGCGGCGGAGAGCCTGAAGGCGACGAGCGCGACGCCCGGGTCCGGCGCGCGGGGGCTGACGACGTCGAAAGCGCCGGTGGCGGTCAGCATGTCCGCGAGGGCCGACGAGACGCGCCAGCAGTCGCCGAGGACCTGCTGGTAGCCGCTGCGGCCCAGGCGGAGGAACATGTAGCTGTGTATCAAGGTTTTTATGAGTTTTTGGACGAGGAGAGTGTGGATGAGAGCGTGGAAAAAGAAAGTCTCCCCCCCCCCTTCCGTCGTCGTCGTCGTTCATCGAAGAAGCAAAAGGTTCTTTCTTTCTCTCTCTCTCTCCACGACTCACGCCTGCCCGAGGATCTGCGATGCCCCCTTGGAGAAGTTAAGCGTAAAGCTGATCTGGTCATTCCCTAAATAGGAATCTGTAAACGAGAGAGAGAAAGAGGGAGAGAGAGGAGAAAAAGGTCAGCGAGCGCTCAAAGGGGAACCAGAAAAGAAAAACCAAAAAAAAGAGAGAAAAAAAACACTCTCTCCCTCTTTCTCTTTCTCTCCCTCCCTCGTCTCTCTTACCGTGGAAGACCAGGCTCTCCGGCAAATACTTCCTCGACCTGAATATCGCCCACCCCACGCCGGCGCAGACCTGTCCCGTCTTGTGCCCGCTCAGATTCATCGAGACCACGGCCTTGGACCTGAAGTCCGCCCGCAGGTGGGGGAACAGCGTCGCGGCGATGAAGCCGCCGCTCGCGCCGTCGACGTGGAGGCCGACGTCCTGTCCCGGGTTGCGCGCGTTGTGCTCCTCCAACGCGGCGGAGATCCCCGCGACGTCGTCGAAGTGGCCGGAATAGGTGGAGCCGAGGATGCAGACGCAGCCGATCGTCGTCTCGTCGACGAGCGGCAGCAAGTCCTCGGCGACGTTCCAGTAGCGGTCCCTCTTCAGCGGGGCGACGCGCATCTCGATCTCGAAGTAGTTGGCGGCCTTCTCATGGCAGACGTGGTAGCACGACGGGACGACGACCGAGCACTGGACCCCGGCGAGGGGAAGGCCCGCGGCCCTGCGCCGCTCCTGCCAGCGCCGCTTCATGGCGAGGTAGCTGAGCAGGATCGCCTCGCTCGACCCCACCGTCGAGGTGCCGCAGTGGTTTCCTCCTCCGCTGCCGCTGCCTTTCTCCCCCGCGACCTCGTCCTTCTCGGCGAACAGCAGGTCGCCGAGCTGCGCCACGCACTGCTGCTGGATCTGCGCCGTCGAGGGGTACTCCTCCTCGTCGATGAAGTTGATCGTGAGGGCCTCGGACATCAGCTCGCGGCACTCGGGCTCTACCTGGGGGAGTCGGGTTGTTTTCTCGGGCGCGCACGTTTTTCGAGAGACCGCGGAGTGAGGGCGGACGACGAGGGAAGAAGGAAAAACAGAAGACGAAAGGATAGGAAAGGCACGAAAAGGGTACCTGAGTCGTTACGAACGACGCGACGTTGAGGCTAGGTCGGGAGTCGAGCGCGCGGAAGTCGCGGAGGAGCTGCGCCGCGGCCGCGGGGCGGAGGCCGCTCGCCGGGAAGGTATCCGCGAGGAGGCCCGAAGGGAGGTGGCAAGAGCCGAAGGCGAGCTCCTCGGAGAGGGAAGATGTCGAGGACAACTTGGCATCGGGGAGGGCCCCGAGGGCCCCGAGGAATGCATCAGCCGCCCCGAGGGTGGCGCCCGCGTCGGCGAGCGACGGGAGCTTCATCTTCTTGTTCGCGCTCTCGGCCATCGAAGAGGTGAAGGGCGGGCGCGCGTGAGCGAGAACGGGAGAGTTGCGATAGGCGATCAAGAGAGGGCACCAAAACTATTCTGCATGGGAACGAGCTAAGTTTTTTTTTCAAGTCCGGCTTTTTTTTTTTACTTCTCTTTCGCCGCCGCCTCTTCTACCGCCTCTCCTCCCCCTCCCGCCTTCTCCGCGTCCCCGTCCAGAGCCGCGGAGGCACTGTACGCGTTCGACCTGTGCTTGGGCTCGAACTTAAACCCACGAGGCGCCGGGCCCAGGAGCATCTCGCTTATCTTTACCCAGTCCTGGGGTTCCGTCGAGGCGAGCAGCGTCTCGAGGTCGTCTCGGCCCCTGTAGCGCGGGGTGCGCAGGCGGAGCATGCGGCGAGCGGACGGGGAGACCCACGACGGCGATGCTTTCGCGGCAGGAACAGCAGCGGCGCCGGTTTCGTCGTCGTTTGCCGCCGCCGCCGCCGCGGCCGCGGCGGCGGCAGCAGCAGCAGCGGCAGCGGCAGCGGCAGCGGCAGCGGCAGCGGCAGCGGCAGCGGCAGCGGCAGCGGCACTCGCGCTCGCGGCCCTCTCGGCGTCCCTCCGCAGCGCGCCCTCCTCGACCAGCCCCAGGGGCACGTAGCGATGCGCGAAGCCCATCCACTCGAGGAAGAACCTCCTCGTCGTCTCGACGCCCCGCGGGTCGCTGCCCCAGTGTCCCAGCCCCAGGGAAGCAAACTGCCTGTAGAGCTCGAGGCGCTCGGTGGAGGGGAGGTCGATGTCGCGGCGCTCCTTGATCTCGGTGAAGAGCCAGGGCTTGACCTGTAAGGGGTGGGGTGGGGGAAGGGGGCAAAAGAAGAAGGAGAAGAGTCGAAAGAGAATAGAGAAATCGTGAGTTTTTTCCTCCCTTTCGCGACCCCGAGGGAAAAAAACTAAAAAAAACTCCACTCTCACCAGTGCCCCGCGAGCGAGCATCACCCCGGCCACCGCGCCCCCCGTGCTCTCCCGCAGCGCCTCGTACTCCGCGAGGCTCGCCACGTCCCCCGACGAAATCGTCTGGAACCCGGAGTTGACCTCCGAGCAGAGCCTCGCGCAGTCACCGACGTAGCACCAGTCGCTGTCCCTCGAGTAGCGCTGCACTTTGCTGCGGCCGTGGATTGTCACTGCGGCGACGCTCCCCCACGCCCCCGCGGCGACGAGCGGCAGCCACGAGTGGACAGAGTCGCCGCCGTCTTTCACCCCCTTCCGCACTTTTATGGTCAGCGGAAGCTCCCGCCGCCTCTCGGGGTGCGTCAGCACCCCCGACACGGCCCTGACCAAGGCCTCGATCTTCTTCGGCCGCGCGAGGAGGCCCGCGCCGGCGCCCTTGTGCGCGACGAGGTCGATCGGGCAGCCCATGTTGAGGTCCAGAAAGTCTGCGTCGGTGGCGTCCGAGACCAGCTGCGCCGCCCTGGCCAGCGCGTCCGCGTGGCCCCCCGCGATCTGCACGCCCCACGCGCGCTCGCTCGCGTGCCTCTTGAGCAGCGCCCACTCCTGCGGCTTGCCCTGCAGGAGGTTGGTCGCGAGGGCCATCTCGGAGCAGGTGACGTCCGCGCCTAGGCTCACGGCCAGCGCGCGGAAGGGGAGGTTGCCCACGGTGGTGAGCGGGGCGAGGTAGAGCTTGTCGCGGAGGTCGAGGGCGGCGGCGGCGGAGGAGGCGCGGCGCTCGCGGGCGTCGGGCCCCGTCTCGCGGTAGAAGAGCGTCCCGCCTTCGCCATCGCCCTCGCCCTCGCCCTCGCCCTCGCCCTCGCCCTCGCCCTCGCCCTCGCCCTCGCTCTCGACGGCGGCGGCGGAGGCGGCGGTGTCTTTCCCTCCTTGTCCCTTTTCCGCGAGAGAAGCAGCAGCGAGGGCGGCAACAGGAGCAGCGGCGTCACCGCCGTCGTTTCTCTCTCCTTCTCGTCCTTCCTCTTCTTCCGCTTCCTTCTTCCTCCTCGCCGCCCTCCTCTTGGCCCGCGCCCGCGCCTGCGACGCAAATTTGCCCGCCACCCCGTGCGACAGGCCCAGAGAGTCGAGGACGGCTATCGAGGGCGAAAAGTCGTACCTTCCCTCGAAGAGCGCCGCCCTGGTCTCCGGCGCCAGCGAGTTGGTCGAGGCTGCAGGGGACGTTGGCGGGCTGAAGGAGCGCCGGCGGAGGGAGCAGAGGAGGGCGACTCGCTCCTCCCGCGCTGCCTCTCCCTCGCTCTCTCCTCCTCCTCCGTGAACCGCCCAGCGGCACCGCTGCTGTCCTTTTCCCTCCTCCCCGCCGCCGCCGTCGCCTCCGCGGCCAGAGAACTCGCACGAGCCGGGCCACGCGGCGTCTACGGGGCAGCGGCCCGCGAGCGGAGGCGGGGGCGGGAGGGGCTCCCGCGGGGGAGCGGCAGCCTTTGCCGCCGCCCCAGCGTCGCCGCCGCGGCTCACCCTCCCGGGCCTGTCGCCGTGAGCGTAGATGCACTCGTTGCCCCAGGGGCACTCCGCGCTGCGGGCCCACTCGCGGCACTGCTTCAGCGAGCGGGCCTCGCGGAGGCGCAGCCTGGAAGCGAGCCTGCGGCTCTTGCCGCCTGTCGGAGGCGTCGGTTCGTCGTCCGTCGTCGTCGCCGTCGCTGCCTCTTTGGCACTCTTCTCTTCGACAGCAGGAGCAGTAGGAGCAGCCGGGGCCGACCGACTCGGCGGAGGAGGCAGCCAGTGCTCACGCTTGATCGGGCAGATGACTGTTTTTCAAAGAATGAAGAGAGAGGTCGAGCTCGAGGTTGAGTTTTTTTTTCTTTCGATCTAAAACAAACTTCTCTCCGATCTAAAACAAAAAACTCACACTCCGCGAGGAGCTCTTCGCCCGATTTGCTTTTAAGAGCGAGCCAGGACTCGGTGGCATCCATTTCGAGCGGAGAAGAAGAAGAAGAACAAAGAGAAACTGCCGCTGTCGTTCGCTAGAAGGCGGCGATCGAAACGAAAAATGAGAGCTAGCCTTGAGAAGTGAGAGAAAAAACTCAAAACCTCGCGTCTTCTTACAAAACGAAAACGGAAAGCTCTCAGAGAGAGACTCTCTCATCTTCCCCACCCCCTTCTTCTCTTCAGAGCCTCGACGACGGAGCCGCCGCCTTGGTCATCGCCCTGCTCCCGGCCTCAACCTTTCTGCTCACCTCGGCCACCACGTTCCTCGGCACCGCCGGGGGCCTCCACAGCCACGCCGCGCCAACGACGACGAGCGTGTCGCCCGACGCAAAGCGCGACCCGGCGCTCGAGAGCCACACCGCGGCCATCGCGATGTCCCACGCGGACCCCAGCCTCCCCAGCGGCACGAGCGCGGCGATGGCCGCCGCGACGTCGTCTCTCCCTCCGCCCCCTTCGGAAGGCCCCGAGGAGCCCGAGAGCTTGCTCAGCCCCGCGGTGCCGGCGATCGGCCCTGGAGCGACGCCGCAGACGCGGACGCCGAACTCGCCCCATTCGAGCGCCAGCGAGCGCGTCAGCGCGTCTACCGCGGCCTTGGCGGCGCAGGCGTGGGCCTGCCACCATGTGGCGCCGTAGTGGAGCGTGGCGGAGATGTTGATGATGACCGGCGAGGAAGGGGGTGAAGAAGACGAGGTCGAAGCAGCTCCGCCGCTTCCGCTTCCCCCTCCCCTCTCCGCGGCTCTCCTCAGCGCCGGGAAGGCAGCCCTGCTGGTGGAAAACGTCCCGACGGCGTCGATGTCGAGCACCGTCCTGAACCCGTTGGCCGAGAGCGCGTCCGCGGCGGCCAGAAAGTTGCCAGCGGCGCAGTTTACGAGCACGTCGAGCGCGCCGCCAGAGTTCGACGTCGCGACCGAGACCCACCGCTCGACGTCCTCCGGCTTCCTCACGTCGCCCTGGATCCCCTGGACGTGCGCGCGCACGCCGCAGGAGAGCAGGTCCGCGACGGCGGCGTCGAGGACGGCCTGGCGGCGGCCCGTGACGAAGACGGAGGCGCCGTGGAGGCCTAGGACGAAAGAGGACGAGTTTTTTGTTGAGGTTGAGAGGTTGAGAATTTCAATGGCATGGCTTTCGTCTTTATTTTTTATTTCTCCCTCTCTTTCTCGACCATCTTACCAAACTGCCTCGCAATCTCGAGGCCGATACCCGAGGAGCCTCCCGTGACGAGCACGGTCTGTTTGGAGTTTCAGAGGGAGAGAGAAAGAGAGAAAGAGAGCATGACGATGAGCAAGTCGAAAAAGCATCGAGTTTTTTTCTTCTTTCTTTTTCGAGACCTTTCCACTGTTTCCAATTTCTCCCGCACCTTTCCGAGGAGGAGGTCCGGGCGGAAGGGAGATACCGGCGGCGGGACGGAGGGGGCCATCTCGATGGGGTTCAAGGAGAAAAGAGAGGCGAGCGAGAGAATGTTGGGGGAAGAAGGCCCCCAAGAGATCGGCGGCAAAACTCTCTCTCTCTCTTTTCTCTTTTGCTCGAGGACTAGTGAGCTCTTCTCAAACCAACCTCTTTTTCATTTCCTCCCTCGTTGTGTGCAACCAGGCATTCAAGTTCCCGGCGGGCTCCCTAGCGCGTCAGGCTCGCCACTCGCACCGAGTGAGCACGCCATGGAGCGGTAGGTCGCTATCACTAGAGCCGTTTTGTCACCGTCGACGGGCGTTGGGGGCTCGGCAAGGGGGCGCCATTCGGGCATCTGCGAACGGCCGCCGCGCCCGCGCCCGCTCTCGCCTCTCCCCCTCTCTCTTTCGTGCCCACCATTCTTCAGTTATTTTTGTTTCCCACTGCCGAATGGACTCAACCCGTTTTTCTCCCCCCTTCCCTCTCTCTGTCCCATAACAGCTATCGAGTCGTCAGGCAGATCGGTGTCGGCACCTATGGCTCCGTCTGGGAGGCCGTGGACCGGGAAACGGGAGACACGGTGAGTTTTAAAAAAAGAATCGGGAGGGAAGGAAAGACGAAGAGAGAGAGCAGATTGCGCGTCTCTCTCTCTCTCTCTTCTCTCTCTCTCTCTCTCTCTCTCTCTCTCTCTCTCTCTCTCTCTCTCTCTCTCTCTCTCTCTCTCTCTCTCTCT
>Ga0114918_10000222_pt1 | contig 47014 bp, 68 predicted proteins | sample LantaG_FD_87015 | JGI IMG/M metagenome (GOLD analysis project Ga0114918, IMG submission 87015) | Deep subsurface microbial communities from Baltic Sea to uncover new lineages of life (NeLLi) - Landsort_02402 metaG | ecosystem: Environmental > Aquatic > Marine > Oceanic > Sediment | place... | reverse complement strand
TATAGTATATCGATACCATATCAATACTATATCGATAAGCTATCGATATTCACGCGCGGGTCTGCTTCTGCTTCTGTATCTAGTTCTGTATCTGAAAAAGAGGAAGGGGTTGTTAAGGGGAAGGGGGAATTATCCATAGAGGAAAAAGGGATTATCAGTCGCCTTGGTCAGTTGAAGGGTTGGCAAGCAGACGAAGATGACGTCCTCTGGCTCCAGGGTCTCAGGAGTGAGTTTCCCGGCTTTACCCAGGCTGAGTACAAGGCATGTGTTGATTATTACTCTGGCAGGGCACCCTCTAAGCATAAGGGCATCTGGAAGAATCGCTTCCGCAATTGGATGATTAAGAAGGGGGAGTTTGAAAGGAGGGGACCACCATTGCGGCATCAGCCAGGGAAAGTGCCTACTGAAGAGGAACTTGAGCAGCAAGAAAGAGAAAGGGGGCTAAGGTGATGGGCGTAAAACTAGTGATGCCAGGAGTATTTAATTTTGACCCGGCTATTCCCGATGATGTCGACGATACTAAAAGGTTAGCAATTCTAATGAGGCTATCAAATTTACCACTTGAAACACGACATACCAAGCGCTTTTTGACCTTCGAGGAGATTCCAGGTCGCAAAGAGGGATTAGAGGCTGCCTTTCAGCTAGTGAAAGGCGAGATACAGCCGCCTCTGCTTCTGCTCTATGGGCTGCCTGGCAGAAGCAAAACACACCTAGCCATGGCGATAGCCTGGGCGTTTCTCACCCAGCTCAAAAGCGCCGTTTACTACCAGGTGGCGGAGCTGCTTGACACCCTTCGGGAAGGATACCACATTCATCGGTCACTAGCACCAGGAGAGGATAGCCCGGACACGACTCGCGCCATCATTACCCCTACTAAGAAGTGCCAGCTATTAGTCCTGGATGATATGGGGGCGCAGAAAGATACAGACTGGGCTGTGGAGAAGCTGGATATTATCGTAAATCACCGCTATGAGAATAAGCTAGCTACTGTCATAACGGCAAACACTCTTGAGATACCGGACAGGATTTATGACCGCGTGCTCGAGGGGAAGGCGGTTAAGCTCAGTGGGGAGAGCTATAGAGCCATAATACAGAAAAGAAAGCAGGGCGAGAAAGGCTGATATGAAAAATATTCGAATCGTCATCCCCCTCCTGCCGCCAAAAGAGGTGTCGCCGAATTATCACGGTGAGCTGAGGGCTAAAATGAGTGCTACTAAAGCCTGGCGGGAGGCAGCTTATTATTGTGCTCGACAGGCTTGCCCTGGTATCTTCCCGAATTATGAAAAGGCGGTGGTTAAGGTAACCTTCCAGGTGCCGTCTCAAGCTTACATCAAAGATGACGATAATGCCATAGCCAGCATCAAGCCTGCTCTGGATGGCTGCGTTCTAGCTGGTATTGTCTGCGATGATTCTCCCGAGCACCTGCGAATGCTACCACCGGTGGTGTGGGATATAGATAGGACGAAGGATAAGGTGACAATACTGGAGTTTAAGTCGATAGAGGAGGAATGATGGACCTAGAGAAAGCTAAAGTTATTGCTGCTACTGTGGTCAAGGCACTCGAGCCATACTGCGACAGAATTGAGGTGGCTGGGTCTATCCGCCGGCAGAAGTCTGTCGTCAATGATATTGACCTGGTGCTGATTCCTCGGGACCGATGGAACTTGGACACGGTACTGATGAGAAGCGGTAAATATAAAATGTCAGGGAAGAAAATATCCAGGGTGGAGATGGACAGTATTACCCTGGATGTCTACTTTGCAACAGGGGAAACCTGGGCAACATTATTACTCATCAGGACCGGCTCTATTGAGAATAATATCCGCCTATGTTCTCTGGCCAAGAAAAGGGGATGGCATTTGGCAGCGTCAGGCGATGGTCTCTTTGATGAGACCTGGCAGCGGATTGCCGGCGATAGTGAGGAATCTATTTATCAGGCGTTAGGTTTACCCTATCAGATGCCAGAGGAAAGGGGGTAAAGGTGGCTAGAGTAGTTGATGTAGACCAAACCAGGAGAGAGATACGCCACACCTTTTTCTTATGGGATATTGACCCCTCTGAGTTCGAGATTGTCTGGGAAGAGGATAGGAGCTCGGGCAGGATAATCCGAAGACCAGGTGCTCGGGTGAGGTATATGAGGAATGGCCAGTGGCAGGAAGTGGCCTGTTTTGGCTTCCCCAGCCGGGCCGCGAATCTGAGGCAGTGCTTCTTACTCCTCGAGAGATTGCGAATTGCAGAGCAGCACGGGGTACAATACCAGGGGCTCACCTTTACTAAGGACTTGGCTACGACAACCGGAGAGGCAGCCAGGCGAGAGTCGCTCATGGATGCCTACGATATCCTTGGCGCTAGTCCTGATGACCCCCTAGAGTTGATTACAGACGTTTTCAGGCGTAAGTCAATGTATTACCACCCGGATCACCCGGATAAGGGAGGCACCGATGAGAAGTTTAAGAGGCTCAACGAAGCCTATGAGAGAATCATGAAGGAGAGGGGGATAAAGTGAGATGGAAAATAGAATTTACCCCAACCTCTACCCTGCTGACATCGGTGCTATCAGGGGTAGTGGCCCGCTGCTATGGTTCTCTCAGCACCTCATCGAGCCAAAGACCGACCGTATCCACTTTTTCATTATTGGCGACTACCTGCCCTGGGATAACGACTACGTTATCCTCGAGTCTATTGGCAAGGGGATAGCCGTAGGCCGGCTTTCCTTCTACAGGCCAGAGGACGTCGAGATCTATCGCGTAGTCCTGGGTCAAACTGGTCAAACTCCTGAACAAAGGCTTGGGAAGCGTAGAGCGGAAGAAGTTCTTGAAGTCCGCAAGAGGGCGGCTGCCGAGCTCACCAGGGTTGGCAGGGCCCGCTACGATTACATTCTCATCGCTCAGATAGCCCTTGGCGCCCTGACTCTGCTGCTTAGAGGTAAACTACCGCCGTGGAGACCTGAGCAATTCCCTTACGGCAGAGACCAGAAATATATCTGCACTGAAGCGGCTAACTTCTGCTGGCGAGCAGTAGGCCATCCTATCATCCCACCGGGTATTGTACCGCTGCCGGCGGGCTTCGCCCAAGCTCTCCAGGAAGGAAGGCTGCGTAAGATTTTCCCACGGACTCAATCTCTCTTCAGGGACATACCGAAGAGGGAACCTAGCGGAACGTAAACGAGAGCCCGGCCTGCCTCATCCAGCCCGGGTATACCCAAGCAGGCGCTAGCAATCCAGGAGCCAATACCCACAAGAATCACCAGCACTGACACATACCAAGGAACAGGTGACTCCCGCTTGCGGTCCGGGCTGTTCTCCACCTTATCGTGGCACTTCGGGCACTCCCGAGATGAAGCCGGGAAGCGGATTTTGCAGCTCGGGCAATAGAAATAGGCTATCGGCGTCCTGGGGCACCGGACCGACTTAATCACGCAGTAGAGCATAAAGTGAAACACAGGCAGCGTTTTCAAAATAGCCTCTCCGGTCTTATCGCCCCTCGTATTATCTCTAAAATATCACTAGGTGTCATTTATCTCCTAGTAGCCTGGTGGAACCACTGTTCCTGTACCGGTTACTCTGATTAAATTCTTAATCTTGAGAACACCACCACCTATTTCCTGTGCGCCTTCGGCTCCCCAACCTCCACTCAGTAGTGTGATAGTAAGTATGCCATCGTAGATACCAGGATAATAATAACCTCCAGCATAGCAGCCTATCGGTTTGCAATCACCCATGATAGGAGGAAGCTGTTGAGCACCAATAATTGAGCCGCCGCCTCTGAATGCTGGAGGAGGCATCGGAGCACCAAAAGTTGATTGGTATACCAGGATGCCAAATAGCATCCAGTCTCCTGAACCCCACGGACCATAGGGCAGAGCGATTGGAATTTTACAATTAAAGGTAACTCCTCTCATTTCATCCATAGTTATTGGACTGGCAAGCGTAGCCACATATTGTAAAGCACTCACACGGTACTCAACCCATTGACCAGCAGCAAGCCAAGCTGATCCATACTCACAGCCACATTGAATCAATGCTTCTGCTATCTCCTCTTGAGATGCTGTTTTAGGGTCAATTTTGCCTTGAGCACAAATCGCATAGTTTCCTAAATACGGAATTCCGTATATCCAATCGCTGACATGAGACATATATTCCACAAACGTATATTTACCTGGCCTCTGTTCTAAGGTAACTTCAGCAAAGGGTACTCCTTCCACGCCAAGCACAGATAGGGCAGGGAAGTCCACAACAATTTCTGGTATGAGAGGAGCAATAGCCACATCCAAGCTACCATCGGCAAGTTTATTCCCATTCGGGTCAAGAACTTCTGCTACTACCGCTCCGGCCTTACCCCCAGTCCCTACAGGCACAGTCATCGAGAACTCAAAGGTATGAGTTTCATCGGCGGCAAATCCATAGACCTCTGAATCCTCCATAATAACCTGCGAGTTCACCATCGCAGCGATGTTAACAGTTAGTGGAGCAGCTACAGGAACTCCAGCCTTGGTGGACATATTCGTAGTTGTCGCCCTAACTAAGTAAGTCGAGCCTTCAGTTAGTTCAGCGGTCATTGTCAAACTCCAATCACAATTCCAGCAGCATAGTCAATTGGGATTTCCCCTATGGTTAGGGGCTCCGTGGCCGAATCAAGGGTCACTCCGGTGGGGTCTTTAACTAAGGCCTGTGCGCTGCCACTGAACCCCCCGTAACCTACCGGTACGCTTAGTGCGTAGCTAAAAGACCTTGTTTGTCCTGCCGCGAAGTATTCGGCTTTCACCGATGGAGTCATAATGGCGCTACCTTCAACAACGGCACTAACATCTATGGTAAGTGTCGCTTCCCAGGGAGTGCCAGCCTTGGTGGACATATTGGTTACGGTAACTACCATCGTGAAGCTTGCACCCTCCTCCAGGATAGCGGGAGACCCGGTTGGTACTGGGTTACCCCATTCATCATAAATCACGATCGTAACACCTCCTTCTTCTGGTTCTTCTGGTGGTTTTGCCCAGGCGAAGGCAGCAATTCCTAGTGCCACGGCCAGACCTAAGCCTAACCCTATTGGAATAATGGCTACAGCTGGTGATATCCTTCTTTCCTCTTTCTTCACTTCTGGCATTTTATTGCCTCCTGGTTTCTATAACCCCTATAGTAAGCTCATCACTCCGGGTATGTTAACTGAATGGTGTAGGTTACCTTGAGCTGGCCGGTGCTGGGAACGGTAACTGTTGAAGCGAGCTTGTCATGGGCCATACAAGCATCATAGGGCTGCGCGAAAGCATTGCCAGCTCTGTGGAGACCAACCTCATTAACATCCACACTTGTTTCTCCAACAGTATTATTATTGAAATAACGGACGAGTTCGTCTTTGAGAATCTTAGTGGCAGGAGTCCAGGTTACAACATGAGCTTCGCTTATGGCGTGGTTAAGCTGTCCAGCCCCAGTTCCCTCAGTAATTTGGGTCTCCAGTTTGTAGTCCTCAAAGCTTTCCGCCGTAGTCCCGCTGCCGACTAAAATACCGTGGTCGTCATCACCGCCCCCTGCCCTGTAACCACAGGTCAGGCTTTCCTGGGTTTTGTCATCTTCTAGGGACCAGGGGTAATTTCCAGAACGTTTTACCCCCGAAGTGTCTTTCATACTTAGCTTTCCTGCTTCAAAGGTAGCGTCGGTGCAGTTCTTTGAAGCTAAACAGGAAAACATCATATTATAGGCATTCCTTGTCCAGCTATGACTCCTCTGCCTGTGCCTCTGGATTAACTTGCCATCCTTATCAAAGACCTCCAGTTTAATGAAGGCTTCAGGGATAGGGATATGCAGTTCCTGCCCCAGCTTTCTTAGCCGCTCATATTGCCTTTCCTCTTTTAATTTATTCATTAGACTCCTCCTTTAGTTGCTCTTACCTGGTCAATCCAAAAGTCAAAAATTCCCTTGTCAGTGTCCATATCTATGCCGATGGAGATTATAGCCGTTAAGCCCGAAGTATCTCCCATATCAAGAAGGATCTGTGTCCAGGTATTTGCCGTCAAAGCTCCGACATTTAAATCTTTGAGAGGGGAAACACATTGAGCGTGGTCATCAAGTAGAATAGATAGGTCGCCGCTTGAGAGAGCAACGCTGTTTCTTACCCAGGCTTTTAAGTATCTATAGGGGGAGAGGTCAAAAGGACCTATGTCCTTGGTGGCCAACCTGCCTACGGCTGCAGCGTCGGCAACCGCCATTTTTGCACTGGCAGCGCCAATTTTGAACACAACATTATCGGCGGTAGAGACAACATTGGCCTGAACATACTCATCCCAGGCAGCTTCACAATCATCAAGTAAAAGCCAGCTTAGTTCAGCAGTATCACCTATGGTTGGTGCAGGTATGGTTAGAGGTTCTGTTGCCGTCAGACCTGGTGGAGATGAGTGCTGCTCTGTTACCTGAGATATGATGGGTTCGGGAATAACCAGTTTAGCCAATTCAGGAAAACTAAGGTCATATATCCATTGCACCATTGTCCCCAGAATACCAAACATTCTAATCCCATACTTGATGTTGGCTGCGATCAGGTCCGGCTCTATGACAGGCAAGCCACCAAGATTGCCCTTATGGTATCCCCGCGGGTAATTCGCATTGGCGTCAGTTATAGCCCTGGTAGGTATCAGCAGGCTCATTACATCGCCTCCAACACATAGGTAAAGGCAATAGGCACTGGCTCATTAGTATCGCTAAATACCTCTACCCTTAATTCATCATGAATAGTTACCGTCCCATTCACTATCCACAGCCCTAGAGTATCCGGGGGCGGAGTCTCACCGGCAGCGGTTGTAGGAACAATGAACGCCTGGTCATATACCTTCCTCTCGTTGCCATTTATCTTCATAAACAGCTTGACATTGATATTGGCCCCATCGGCCAGGGCACTAACATCAAGCAACAAAGAGTGCAGTTTATACTTGGTAGCAGCTGCTCCTATAGCACCTTCCGCCGATGCACCACCGAGTAAATCTTCACCAGCCTCGCCACTGGTTCCTGTGCTAGTATTCCAGTTAGCAGTGACAGTGCCTTCGACGACAGCTTTTCCAGCCAGCTTGTCTGTCTGCGCCTTGATAGCGTTAAGGAGAGCGCTTAATGAGGAGCTGGAAGAGAGGTTGAGGACCCGGTAGGTGGTAACCGCTTTTATCTGGTGGCTGAACCCCGCCGTGACGGTTATTATCCCGGTCAGGGGGTCAAAGGAGCTGGCGCCTTTATCCTCATAGGAGGTATCATAACCCGCGCCGATGAGTATGGTCTTGCCGGTGATGAAGTCATTTCTCCCTTTGAGGAAGGAATCTTCGAGGGTGTTGTTGGCCGGCGTGGCGCCATCGGCCGTCGTCATTCCGGTATAAGAAGTCAGAGCCTCAATGATTTCCTCTCGGGCTAAAGCGAAATGTCTGTCAACCATATTTCTACTCCTGGACCACGGCCCATACTGTCAGGATGCCATCAGTAATGCCTGGGGGAAGCGTGATTCTTGCGCCAATAAAGGGCTGCCAGTCATCCCAGGCGAAGCCGATACTCACATTTCCATTGGCGGGGCAATTCACAACTGGGGGGATATCTGTAGCCAGAGTCATAGTATTAGTGATATTGCCGATAGGCTGAACCTGAATCGCCTGGTTAAGAGAGGACTCCACCTTGATGAGCAGACGTTTCCCTTCAACCCAGTTCAGCATGGAGTCGGTGAAGATTGTGCCGGCGGACCTGACCGCTTGACTGAAAAGCTGGACAGGCTCTTTCCCACGCCAGGGTGTAACGGCAGTAACCTCTACCGTGACAGCCCCCGGAGCTGCGCCCAGGGCAAGAGCAAGAGCGTTCAGTGCCGCGATTGTGTCGAGGTGATCTTTATGGATCTGCTCGAGGAGGGCGACTATGGCCTCGCTCACCTGTATAAGATACTCCAGCTTCGTCTCGGGCTCTGCCGCCTGTACTGGTTTGGCTGCCATCAAGGCGCCCATGACCGTCCCAAAAGCGGTGCCAACACCGAAACTAGCGAGCGTTGCGACCCCCGATTTATCCTTCTCTTCCATTACAGCACCCCCGCCATCACTTTATCGTAGGTATCCCCGGGCAGCTCATCTTTAGTGGCCAGCCCGAATCTCGCCCGGAGGATATTGGTTAACTTGACCCTCTGGAAGGTATAGCGGAACCAGGTGTTACCCGGGTTGGTGGCTGCCTGGGTTGTCAGTCTGATCTCCCTCAATGCTGGAATAAAGCACTCCACCTCGCCTCCGGGAACCAGGCTTAGAGGGAACGTTCTGACATCGGCATAGCCGGCATCCCCATCCCTATCAATAATCATCCGGACAACATCGGCGGCGGCCCATGGCGTTGCTGCTACCCTGGTGAGGACGAGGATTTCCCCCGGTTTGGGATAGAGAGCCTCTATAGTGAAAATAGTATTGGCGGCGTTGATATTCACCAGCCGGCTGCGGGTTTCCTCGCCTAATACCTGATACTCACGTTCAATTTGCAGTCTGACGGGGAGAGGCAAAAGCCCCTTCTCGACAGTGCTGTAGATGTCGAGCTTCTCGGCCAGTGCCTTCTCGTCATTGGCCAGCGTAATGCCGAAGAGAAGTTTATGGGCAATCGTGGGCTTGACGACCCACAGTCCGTAGTGAGTGGTGAAGTCGACGGCCGCGGCAACGCCGAAGAAGTTAAGATAGAGAAGGTTTTTCGCCGGGAGCCCCCAGGCACCCACCTGCAGGTTGAGCATGCCCATGACATTTTCTTCAATCCTGACGCCGTCATACCTGGCTCTCAGGAGCACATTAAAGGCTCCGGTATTCGGGACCTGGATTGAGCTGAGGGTGATGAGATAGGGCGCGAAGTTCTTAAGTTCGAGCACCGGGGGTGCGAACTCGGCAGTGAGAGGCACATTACCAAACCAGCTATCCGGAATCTTCTCGGGTGGGTATCTTACCATTTTCACATTGGTTTCGCTTATCATAAGAACCTCCTCATAACAATATTGCCTCACGCAGCAACTTGCCACGTGAGGCAATATCTAAGACTACTTCCTCACCAACGGCAAGGCTCCGCGGTGATACTTATTCAGTTTTACTTATTTAGGCTGCTTGGGCTCGGCTTCTGGCTCCGGCTCCGGCTCCGGCTCCACTGGTGCTGGGTCGATTATGCGCTTTCCGTCCTTATCAAAACGTGTCATATTTCCCCTCCTTATGGAGTTATCTGGAGGAAGATAAACGCTGCCCCCTGGCCATCACCAGGTGCATTAGCTAGGACAAACCCAGCGTACTGTTGTGTTTCTCTAACGGCAATGGTGGGATCTTCATCAAAAACGCCTCCATTACCACCAAAGACTACTCTTCGATTTTCCACGCCGACACTAACCCCTCCTGCTGGAGCAATCCAGACTGGCCCCCAGGTTTGCAGCCACAGATACTCGCCGAGTACTGCCGGCATAGTTGGCATACCCACTTTTGATGCGTACTGGTCGAGGCCGGTCTGAACGTTCAAGTAAGGGGAGGCCATACACTCAACATTTACAACACCTACGACAGTCAGGGGAATAGGAACGGGCTTGTCGAGTGTCAGCACCATTACTTGCCCAGCTGCGGTGGTTGCGGTATTGGCAACTATCCTCCTGTTGATGGTATTGTCAGCATGGGGCCAGATGACAGCATATCCACCCGCCAACTCGTCTTCGCCGATATTGCCATCGGAAGCTATACCATCAGCACCGATAGTTATCGAAACCAGGCGGCTCCCTGCAGGGACATCGGCGGCGATTACTCTCTGGGCGACGTGCTGACGCAGAGCGTTCCAAGCCGCAACATCTGTATTGAGCAAGCCGCCGGCTAAGCCATAGTACCATCTCCTCAATTCCAGGGGATTGTCTATGGGATACCTGAAGCCGATGGGGTATCTCTGGATGGTACTTACCTCATGTATATCCTGTTTCATTTTGTTAGTTTCCTCCTTATGCGTTAGTTTTTAGACTATGACTGGCTTTGGCCAGCCCAAAGACGCCTTCGGTTTAGCTTCTCATTTCTATTCTGATTCCGGTAAGGGCTACGGTTACACCCAGCGGGGCGGCAGGTACGGCAACCCCATTATCCCTGATGGTCACATAGCCAATCTCATCCCAGATAAGGTATGGCCGCTCAAGCTTCGGGATCGCAACATAGATGTCGAGTGGCGCTATCACGCCAGCGACGTTCAACACGACGGGGAGCCAACCGTAGTTAAGCTGGTTCATAAGGGCATCGGTCGGGAACATGCTCAGTCGAGTAGTCGGTCCCTTGGGATGGTAGTCGCCGGCAATGCGTAGACCCGTTCTGGCCAAGTTGGGGAATAGCCCTGCAGGCGGCATCAGTGTATCAAACGACGGACTGACTCCCAGTCCCTCAATCAGCAGGGCATCCTTATCATCGAACTCGAAGTACAGGTTCTCCTGCTCCTCGATGACACTGCCGGTCTGTAGACGGAACTGGTAATCTCCCTGCTGGCCATCGGTTGCCACACGGTTGTAGGCATATCGGGCAAACGGGTTAATCTTGGGTATTCCCTGATTAACACCACCGGGCAGAGTCTGCCAGGTATCGCCATTGATGGGTATCGGGGCTTTACTGATAGGAACGGTCCGTCTTCGTGCAGTCTCACGGAGGAGATTGGGTGGGAACTCCATCACACCACCGTTAAAGGCGTAGGGAAGCTCGGCTTCTTTGTAGACATACCCCCACAGGCGGACACGGTACTGCTGGCCTGCCCCGGTGATGCCGGCCACAGCGGGTCCAGCCAAGCAGGCAACGGTGACATTCTGCTTGTATTTCAGCGTGGTATTCAGCACGGCATTTGTTGAGCGGGGAGAGCCGAAGCTATAGAGTTTTGCTCCCCAGATACGCTCTTTCACCGGTGCCATCAAAGTGGTACGAATACCGGATAGTGAGACATACTCCCCAACTTCGTGGCCATCCAGGACAATGACGACTTTCCGCAGGTCCTCGTCATTGAGGCCGGGGGCGTCTACCGGCGGCTGGATTTCGGCGAAGACGACCTCACCGCGTTCATCAGCCTCCAGCTCTCCACCGACCGCAGCCGGTGTAGGTCTATTCCAAGTGTTGGCTGCCTGCAGTGCAGGCGGAGCCGGCTGGGTATAGTCAGCCAGTAGCCTTAATTCATAGTGTTCCATTTTATCTCCTTTTCCATTGGGTAGACTTATAATGGATTTTCGACTTATTTAGTTTTTACAGCTAGAACTCCAGGCCGACTCTGGCCTGGGACTGCGCCCGCTGCGGAGCCTGCAATGGAGACCCCGCGGTCAGCTGCTTTACTCCGGGGCTACCACCAAGCAGACGCGCTCCAGCCGGCATAAAGGGTGTGACCAGGGCGGGCAGTGAGTAGCCGAGGATAGCGGCACCACCGGCGGCAATACCCTTGAAGACGCCGGAGATCATGCCCCGGGTGAAGAGACTGCCAATGGCCCCAACCAGGGGAAAACCGAGCAGTGTCCCCCAGGTGAAGACCGGTTCCAGAGCTCCCAGACCTGGGGCAAATTTGACGATGACTCCTTCAGCCAGGCCGGTAACGCCTGCGCTACCCATGCCGATGGCTACCTCGGTCATCTCCTCCGGTCGTGGTGTGGCAAATGCTAGTTCCTGTGCCATGATAGACCTCCTTTTTTGTGTAGCGTGCACTCCGGATAAAAAGAAAAAGGGGCGTAGCCTTCAACTCTCTATCCGAGAGTGCTACGCCCCTTTTTCTCCCGGTTCGACCTTCCGGGCGAGTCGGCAACCTCTTGCAAAAGTAACGGGGTCGCGCCCTGAACCTTAGCTCAAGGTTGCGCGACCCCTTCTACAATCTATATGATAATGCCAAAGATCGGAACTTGTCAAGTGCTTTTGGCCAGCAAAGACCGGGCGAATCTGGCCAGGGCGCCGACCGTTACTATCGGTATATGGAATTTCCTGGCAAGTGCCTTCAGCTCCTTGGCGTTCATCATGTCCCCGGTGTCACTGACCAGCTCACATAATACACCACCCGGGTATAAGCCGGCAAGCCGGCTCAACTCGACTACGGCCTCCGTGTGGCCATTCCGTCCTATGAGCCCGTCGGCGTGGGCCCCCAGCAACATAACATGGCCAGGGCGGGCGAGGTCCTGTGGCCTGGTGCTGGGGTCAAGAACCTTCTTTATGGTGAAGGCCCTGTCCTTGGGCGAAATTCCTGAGCGCTCTACCTCTTTGGCATCCACCGGGCTATAAAAGGGGGTATCCGTCGCGCGGTACCTCGAGGGCAGACTGTCGATATCCAGCTCCTTAAGTCTTTCCCTGGGCAGTGCCAAGCAGAGTAGCCCCGATGCGACCCTGGCCAGGAACATAATTGCCTCGGTGGTTATCTCCTGAGCGGGGATGGCCAGGTCCGCTTCCTTCTCATTCTCGGAGAAGATGATAACGAAGCGCCTTTCCTGGAAGGCTTTGATGGCTTTCATAACTCTTGAGAGCATTCTCTAATCTCCCCCCAATCGTCGCTTTCTCTCGCTATAGGCCTGTAGCGCCTTCTCGAGCTCCTTAGTGTCAAAGTCTGGCCAGAAAACCGGCGTGAAGTAAAATTCTGAATATGCAGTCTGCCAGAGCATAAAGTTGGATACCCTGAACTCATCGGCGGTCCGAATTACTAGGTCAACATCAGGCATACCATTTGTGTAAAGAAACGAAGGAAACGAGTTCTCATAGACTTCAGAAAAGATACAGGCCTTCAGAATTCGGTTTACTGCGTCTACAATCTCAGCTCTACCGCTATAGTTGAAAGCGAGGACAAGGTTCAACTCAGTGTTATTATGAGTGAGCTGGAGAGCGCGATATATGGCTTGCTGCAAGGAGTCGGGAAGCTCATAGAAACGGCCGATATGGCGAAGCCTGACGCCGAGGCTATTCAGCCAAGGGGTATCCTGCTCTATCCACAGTCGCAAGAGGTTGAATATATCGGATACCTCTTCCTGGGAGCGCTTCCAGTTATCGGTGGAAAAGCCCCAGACAGTGAGATACCTGACCTGGAGGCGAATCAGCTCGTCAACGACCTGGTGCATCCGGTCCGCGCCAGCTCGGTGGCCCTCGATTTTGGACACGCCCTTTATGGCTGCCCAGCGCCGATTACCGTCTGGTATGATTGCCACATGCCGCGGCAGGCTATCTACCATTTACCGCCTCCGCCATCAAAGCTAATTTAAGCCCTTCATTGCGTGCAAGCTGGTACAGCCTGGAGATGGCGCCTGGATATTTCTCGATGACCTCAACGTCATTGAAGGCGGCCAGCGCCTTGTAGTTGTGCGGGTCGGCGACCGTGTGTGCCGACGTGTAGGTTGTCTCCAGTATCTTGCCGTCCAGCTCTACCCAAGCGTGCCCAAGGCCACGGTAAGTCCCGATGACCACGTAGACCCTATCAGGTGGGTAGAAGTTTCGAAGCATACTCACCAAGAGTAAGCTAGAGTCATCACAATCGCCTGTGTATTTGGCCAGAGTCTCCGATGGGAAACTCCACCATTCTCCGTTGTCGGAGAGGTAGCTCACTTTTTTGCACACCAAGTCTAACAACTGAAAAGCAATAGCGTCCATCAGAGAACCTGCGCGACAATTTGTTTTACCCAGGGGTCATTGGGCTGCACAAAACTTGTTATAGGATGCCATTCGCCAGGGTTGCGGACTTCGACAAAAACTTGGCTGTCAGAATAGCGAACCTTTGGAACGTCGACAGCGACGCCGGTCGGAGCCTCAAGTCCCCCCACCGCCTGAGTCTGAGAGCGCGTGAGCGCCAACCAACTAAGGCCTACTCCGAGAGCGCCGATGACGATGCCCACCATAGGTATGACGATAGAATAGGCATCGGTCCATTCGTCCTTCATTGGTCACCGAGCCCTTTCTTCCGGTCTACCCTTGCCCATAGCCATGACTGCCAGCGCGCCCAGCCCCAGGACGCCGATAGCCGCTACCGCCAGCCCCAGCCCAATGCCTTCCTCTGGCGCCACTTCTTCCTCGGCTATTTTGTTAAGGTAGTGCCGCAGTTCCTCTTCCGACATGCCCTCCAGCGTCTCTAGGGGGGGCGGCGGGCGCTCCCAGTACTCCTCGGAGTCCTGGATAGTTTTAATTAACGTCTCTTTTCCCCAGCCTACCTTGACATCCTCTAGCGCCGGATTGCGCTTAAACAATGCCATGATGGTCTTAATAGCCCAGGGTGTGGCAATAATGATAATGCCAACCAGGGCTAAGATTATGACGGGGCCTAACCACCATGCACCGAGGGACATTGCTACCCCCGTTGTCTCGGGCCTGGTGACGACCTCGATTCTCCAATTTGTCCAGGGGCGGAGCAGGTTTTCATCGACATAGACCCTCATTTCCATGATTCGACCGCCGGCCTCTCTCACCTTCTCCTCAACAGCAGCGGCCATCTTGCCGGATACCCAACTCGCCGGTGTGAATGGAATAGACGTGGCGGTAAAGGTACTGACCTCACACTTGCCGTCATAGATGTAGGCGAAGGGGTAGATAGTCTCCTCGAGGAGCTTAAAGGTTGGGGGGATGCCGGTAATAGTGATGACATTGTTAACCTCGGGCTTATCTGCTCCGGGGTACTCCTTTATCTTGCAGTAGATATCGTAGTCGGTCTTGGGGGCGATATCGGCGCTGATGGGAATGTCCACCGACGCCTCGGCCGAAACAAATGCAACCGGGGAATCTGGCGTCTTGTACGCGGCCTCGGCGCTGACGATTTCGTCAAAGCCAATTATGACCTTGCGCTTGCCGATGGCGCCGTACAGGGTGATATCGGCACGCGGCCCCCGGTAGTCAAAGCCAGTGGTGATGCGGAGTTTGTCGCCATAGGTAAGCTCTAGCTTCTCTCCCGGAGCGACGTCGACAGGGAAGCCAGGGTTATCCCGGATGACCTCAATACCGGTAATAATCATCTAAGCCCTCCTGAAGGTTAGACCTTGGAGTAATCCGTGATTGCGAAGTTCTGGAACTCAGGGGCGCCAAGGACATCGATGACATTGTCGATTTTAACAAGGGTCGCAGAAGCATATTCCGTGATTTTAGCCTCGATGTCAAGGTTGGCTTCTGACGAGATGGGAGTAGTGCTGATATCGGCAAAGGCCGTATAGGAAAGAAAGCCAGCTGATGCCGGAAGGCTGATCGCTTTTGTGGCATAGGCTATCTCGTCAAAAATCCCTACTGTCCTTTTCCCTATAGAGCAGCGCAGCATGACGTTTATAGCCGAGCCCCGGTAGTTGAAGGCAACGGTCATCCTTACCGTGTCGCCTTTCATCACGGTGAGCTTTCCCGGAGGGGCAACTCCGAGTCCCCCCAAAATAGCTTCGACCTGTCTTTCGTATAATGACGGCATCTCTTACCTCCTCATTTTTTGCTGTAATCGGAAATGGCAAAGCCGCTGAACTCAGGGCTTGGCACTACGGCCAGGCTTACGGTCTTTGATTTACTATCATCGAAATATAAGTAGCCGTCGACGCCCTCGTAGTAGCTATAAGCGTTTATGGTTACCGCCCCGCCGCCCATGATGAATGCGCCATAAAAGGACCGCGTCTGGCCCGGGCCAACCCAGGCATCCTGCCAGTCAATAAAGCGGAACAGCGAGTCCGGAAGAGCCACACAGTACATATGGAGAGTGGCTGTCCAGATATTCTTAATCCGGACTTCAACATTTACGGTTTCGCCGGCCCTGGCGCTGTCTGGAGCTATGATACTTATAATCTCGGTGTAGGCGCCCTTGCCGATACCGGATATCTGGGCGATTGGCTTTGGATTACCCGCCGGATGCTCAAATATTTCCATTAGCCCTCCTTCAGGGACAAGATAAGGGGCGTGACTCTGTGATTCTCTACCCACAGAGTGCTACGCCCCTTTTAGAAACTGGCTAACCTTCTGAAGCTCGGCTTTCCTGTAGCCTTCCTTACCCTTCATTATAGGACTAATTTCTGGCATTTGTCTACTGACCTCGTCGAGCACCATCTCCGGGGTAATTCCCATCGCCAGAAGGCTGTTAAAGTTGCGCCGATGCTCCGCCTGCTCCTTGGGAGAACAGCCCTGGAGATAGGTGGCGATGATGCTAACCCCTCTTTCCGCCAGTATTTTGAGGTTCTCCTTCCCCGCCTTTTCTATCTCCTTTTTGATTTCCTTAGCCGCCTTGATAACCAGTAAGTGGCGGGCTGCCCTTTGAGTAAAGCCGATCATAACGCCTCCAGCTGCTCCTTTGTATACACTGCCCCGCAGCCAGGACATCCAATCTGGTCAGCTTTTACTCCCTGGGGCATGGCGAACTGGGTATGGCACTGGGTGCATTCATATGCTTGCGTTGCTTCCTTCGGTGCTGCCCCTGTGCCACTGCCACCCTTGAATTCGGCGGCTGCGGCCCTCAGCGCCTGGATGCCATCGCCCAGGTTTTCCTTTACGGTGCTGGCTATCGTTCCCAAGTGCTTGTTACGGTCCACCTGAATCTCGTGCTCATACTGCATCTTCAGACGATCCCTCTCGTCCTCGAGCAGCAGCTTCAGGAGTTCACCGCGAATGCCGGACTGGGCCAGGGCCTGGACACCACCTCCCCCGGTGTTGCCGAACCGCTGCTTGACCTGTTCCACCTGGTCGAGGCGGTTGAAGAACTCGTCAACAGGGTCTTTGGGCTGGGACTGATTAGTGTCCCCGCCAAACAGGCCGGCTATTTTCTTGGTCACCAGTCCATCAGTTACTTCATCCACCCTCTCCAGGAAGCTCTTCTGCCCCTGAGGGGCCTGGGCAGCCTGTTTTTCCTTGTGCAGTGATTGGGAGATTGTCCTTGCTTCGGATAGGGTATACTCGCCGCCCTCGGTGTCTTTGACAATTACCCCGGTCTCCGGGTCAACATAGAATTCCTTCGGCTTCTCTGCCACGTTAGGCTGATTCTCTGGAGCAAGCGCCTTGGCAGCGGTGATGAGGGCGATAGCAGCGTCGTATTGTCCGCTTTTTCCCTTTACGGACGCTGAAACCATCATAGCGTCCTTCTGGGTATATTCCCCCCCTTCTTCATCAATGTCAATCCTGCCAGTCTCTGGGTCAACAGTATAGCGCTTGGGATTTGGCTCGCCCTGTTTTCTCAGCTTAGCGACTATTTTGTCCTTCCTGGCGCTTAGAACCTCATCCCTCTCTGTTTTTTCAAGCAATTCCTCAAGGTTTGGCTCGGCTTTTCTATCGCTGGTATGAACGGGTACCCCGACAACACGGTATTTACTCTGCGCTATTGTCCCTTCGAAGTTGAATTTAGGGGCAGCTTCCTTTGCCTTTTCCTTTGCCATGTCACTCCTCCAGTGGTGCTAATACGAGCTGTTTTTTATAGTCTTTAGTGAATCGGGCTCTTACGCAGTCCCATATCCATTCGTCAAAGAGCTTGTCGCCATTCGGCTCTAGCCCACAAGCCTTAGCCAGGTTAAAGAGTGTGAAAGCATCCGCTGGCAAGGTAATTTCGTAGGTGAAGGTTCCGGCGTTCTTCACGGTTATTATCTCGGCCTTGGTCGTCTCCTCCTCCGCTTCTGGTGGCTCTAGCTCTGGCTTTGGCTCTGGTGCTGGCTGCTTTGTCTCCGTAGCTGGAGGAGGCACTGGGGGCGTTGGCTCTGGTGGCTTAGTTGCTATGAAGCCTTTGGCTGTTGCTTCTTCTAGCTTTTGCGCTAGTACCTCCCCGGTGGTTTCATCTACGAGTTGGAAGCCTCTCTCCGCTTTAGGCACACCGGTATGAGCCAGTTGGTGCCCGGAGATTTTCCTGTAGCCCTCCACAGTCGGGGCTGCGGTGTAATTACAACCCTCTACGCGGCATTTCCATACTGGTCTTGCTTGCTCCGTGGTTACCATCTTGCTACCTCCTTACTTGCGCTCGGATAAAAGAAAAGGGGCGTAACTCTCTACCTTTGAGAGTGCTACGCCCCTTTTAGAAACTCGCTAATTTTCTGGAGCTCGGCTCTTGCTCGCCCCCTAGCTTGTGTCGTGCTTTTATCCTAGCTCCCTTTTATCTAATTTGTCAAATCGTAGCTATTTTCAAGGGGTTATTCAAAGCCCACCGATTTTCAAGCAATGATTCCTAATCCCACGCTTAGCCCCCCAGAACGGGATAACCTTGACTAAATACCCCTGTGAGCTTTAAGATATGTAAAAAGGGGCGTAGCGCTTTCGAGAGAAGGCTACGCCCCTTTATTTTTTGGGGGAAAGGAGGAGTTATGGACGCTGGTATCATGGCCATCCTGTCTAGCATAGGGGGCCGTCTAGTCAATTACGGCTTCGGTTTCCTTACCGCCCCCAGGGGCAACCCCGTGGAGACGAGGGTACAGCACCTTGACCGGCTTATCCAGGCGCTTCCGGTCGGGGAACTTACTGAAATCCCTACTACAAGCACTGTGAGTCAAAAGGGGGCGCTTTTACCCGCCACCGTGCCCCAAACATTGTCAGAAGAAAATCCGGGAGAGAAGATAGCTACCGGTTGTTTGCCCTGCGCCGTCGGGCATTTCAGCACTTCCTCCGGCCTTCTCAAGGAGGCTGTCAGGTTCAAGGGCGAAGGAATAACCAGCAACGAGATTCTGGACCGGATTGCCGCCGCTCTTGAAGAGCAAAATTCCCTGGAGAGGGAAGACCTGTCACCAGAGAAGATACAGGGGCTTCCAGAGTGGGAAAGACCGATAGCCGAGGAAGCGCTCACTCAGAGCCGGCAGCTCCGGCACAGACTGGAGAGTATCCAGAGCGTAGACGAGTTACAGCAAGCCGCCGTTGACACTAAGAGGTACTACATAAAGCTCAACCGCCAGTGGTACAAGGGGAGATTCGGTTATTTGGGCGCCAAGAAGGCTGAGGCCATAGCGCAGCGAGTAGGAGGTGCTTAGATGGCTGTTGGTAGCTTTCGACCAGCCCCTGCGAAGATAACGCAAATTCTGGAGGCGGGCAGAAGCCAGCTAAGTCCTGAAGAATTCGGGGAGATGGAGGCCCTGCTCCTCGACCTGGAGATATACGGTCTTACCCCCTGGATAAACGCCCAGCTCGGGAAACTTATGGCGAAAATTACATGGGAACTGGATGTTGGGGAATCCCAGGAGTGGGCAGAGGCGCTCCAGGCATGCGACTACGCCTTCCTGGGCAATGAGCTGAAGGCTATGTGCTACGAGGTCGGAGCATCCCCCGTCGGGCACAAGAAGCGGCTCTGCGCCAGGCTATACAAAAGAAAGGTGCCCGAGGTGTTGGCGGTCATGGAACCTTACCTGAAGGCGATGACCCCTGAGCGAATCAAAGAGGAAATCGAGCGGTACGCCCAGACCGAGGTAAAGGTTATAAAAACTACTACTGAAGAAGCCGCTGGGCAGTCGTTTCGACTAAAACAACGAGGCTGGACGGGTTTTGGTCGCTATTCATCGTCTAAGGCAGCGATTGAAGCTGGCAAATCTCTAGGGAAAGCTGTCGACATAACTCTGGTTGAGTCTCGCGGAGCTTACGATTTATATATCAGAGACAAGACTCCCGATCGCCTTCCCCAGACCGAGCACCTTTACGCTTCAAAACTGAGGCAGGTCAAGGACAGGCTTGAGGATCTTCACCGGACGGCTCCGGATGAGTTTTACCACCGGAAGAGCCTGATTCAGCAAGCTATTAAGGAAAGGGAGAATGGCCGCCAGAGGACAATGCCGGAGTTCACCCTTGAGGAATTACGAGAAATACTGGGATTCACTAAACATTTATACAGGTAGGAGGCTGTAGCATGAAGGGCGGAGTAACAAAAAAGATAGAAGACGCGATATCGGCACTGGACAAGGGACAGCTAAAGAAGGCGCTCTATCTGACTGAAGGCCATGAAAAGCTTAGCCGGCAACATCAGTTCGTGGAAGATGCAGCCCGCACCTGTCTGGCCAATAAAAACAAAAAGGAGGTTTGCCAAGCAGCTATGAATGAGGCTAGGAATAAAATTCAAGATACAATCAGTCTGCCTATTGATGACGCCAGCCTTGAAGGATTAGAGGAATATATGACAGAGCAGGAATTACCTGAAGAAAAGGGACCAGCCGAGGCCCCGGCGGTTCTCAGTGGGATTTTGTCTGATGAAGAGCTGAAAGCCCAAAAGACCTTTGAAGAATGTGAGGAGTGCAACGTCGCCGTAGCCGCGGCTAAGTTTGCCGACATCTGCGCCGAGAACCGCGAGGAAGCCGGCGGCGGGTGCGAGCTCATAGGCCGCAGCCTTGAAAACGAGAATACCGAGCCAGTTGACTGGATAAAAGCAATGGTGCAGACGGCGGAAAATGCCCAGGGGAAACCGAAACAAGAAATGGCGGGGGCTATCACCGAGCTGACAGAGTACCTCGAGCGGCGGAATAGCCCGCTTTTGAAAGCGCTTGAAAAGGATGATAGCCATGCCTAAAAAAGAACCGCTGTATCTGCACGTACCGGGTAAATTGAACAAGCCCATTGCTTTGGAGTATCAGCAGGGTCAACTCATCCGTGTTGGTGACATTATGGTTCAAACTGCCATAATAGGTCGCGAGTGGGTGGTTGACTATATAGAAGTACCGCCAACTGAAAAAGCTGCTTACCGCGATGCGTTACTGAAGGCTCGTATAAAAATTATTAAGGTATTATCGGAACACATATACTTTGAGTAAAGGAGGCCATTATGTCAAAGCCACCGCTGTATCCCCATGTGCCGAAGGGTAAACTTGGGGCATTTATTTGTGGACAGTGTGGCCAACGTTTCCACTCAATGGAGGAACTAAACAAGCACCTGGCAAGGTATCATCCAGAAGCCAATTCTTCTATAACACGGCTGGCAATGACATCGACAGGGAAAAGTTTTCCCCTTGGCCGGCTAATGATGACCAGGGGAGTAAATGACCTGATAGCCGAGAATAAGGAGTTTTCTCTGTTTGTTCTAAACAGCTTGCAACGCCATGTCAGGGGAGACTGGGGGGATTTATCCGAGGAAGATAAGAAGGAGAATGAGTATTCCCTTAACCGGCGGCTCCGTCTTCTTTCGGCCTATGAGAGACCCCCTTTGCCCAAAATCTGGATAATCACCGAAGCGGACAGGTCGGTAACGACAATCCTATTCCCGGAGGAGTATTAGCGATGAGTAGACAACCATTATACCCACACGTGCCCAAGAGCAGAAATGCCGCGCCGCGAGTCCGCGGTCAATCCCAGGATATCACGTTGAGGTTCCTTCCCGACAGCCCCGAGTTTCTGGCCGAAACCATCACGTGCATCGGCTGCCGGGAAAAGCTGGACAGTGTATTCCAGCAGGCTATAGCCAGGGTAAAGGGGGTGAAGTGATGGTAGTAACCACAGCACCGCCTCGTATCCTCACTATGGAGGAATACGAGCGAGACTGGAAGCCCAGGGGCTGGCAGCTCATCATCATCGGCCCTACCTCTACCTGGCGGCAGGACTGGGGTGAGTGGGAGGCAATAAGAGACATCGTCCAGAACGCCCTGGATGAGGCTGAGAGCTACCAGTATGGATATGATAGTCAGGGGTTGTGGATTGCCGATAGGGGTAAAGGTGTAGCCATCGCCGACTTCTTGTTGGGACCGCCGAAACTCAAGCCCGACTACGCCCGGGGGAAATTCGGCGAGGGAATGAAGATAGCCGCCCTGGCACTGGTCCGCAAAGGTCATTCTGTCCATGTGGAGACGATTGGCCGGGAGCTCTGGATCATCTTCCTGGAGCAAAAGGTGAATGGGAGGGCCGAGACCCTGGCTGCCCTGTGGCGCCCCAACGGCACCACCAGGGGAACAAAATTTCACATCATCGGTTATTCGGGTCCCGCCTTCGAGCGCTACTTTGCCGTTAACCTGCCCCGAAGTCTTATCCTGGCCGAAGTGCCCAGCCCGCTTGCCGAGCCGATAAGGCGCTACAATCAGCTCATCAACGCGGCGAATATGGCGTCCAGCCCCACTGGCGGAGTGATATATGCTCGCGATATCTACATGAGGGATATCAAGAGCCCATTTTCGTACAACCTCTGGGGGTTCGACATGGCCCCCGACCGCCATGGCCCGAAGAACGAAGCGGACATGTGGGTGGACGTGGGCAGGCTATGGTGCGGCGTCAGTAATATGTCCCTGATGGAACGGTTCCTGGAGATGGTAGTGGATCCTCCCCGGGTAATGTCGGATGAGACTCGTAATATCAACATGGACATCTTTTCCATGGGCAGCGATCCGGTGACCGATAAGTGCTATATCGATTTGCTTCAGGAAAGCGCTCCGGCCTGGCAAAAAGCGTGGCACAAGGTCGCCGGAGTAAACGCCGTTATCAGGACCACGGACCGCTGGGACGGAATGGTCAAGCATCTGGGGTACACGTCAGTCAGCCTCCAGTGGGGAGTAAAGGACGCCCTCTCCAGGGTGATCGCCAACGACGGCGCCTTGATTCAGGAGTCCCAGGAAAGGTTGAGGGAAACCAAGATCGTGCCCGACGACAAACTGACGCCAACGGCTATGACTCACCTGGAGCTGGCTAGGGCAATAGCTACCTGGTTCGGTGTCCACAAGGTTTACGCCTCAATTATTCCACCGGCCTCGGACCGGGTGCGCACCGCTGGCTTATATGACCACGCCTTGGAGGAAATCATACTCCACCTGGAAACCCTGGAGAGCGCCAAGCGGACTGTTGATGCGGTAATCCATGAACTGGGCCACCATAGAGCCTACAAGAAAACGGGTGATATTAAGCTCGCTGAGGACTTACAGCCCGCTCACAGCGGGGCGATGACAGAGGTGGCGGCCAGGGTTGTGGAAATGGTGGTCGAAAGACGATTTGACGAATACCTTAAAGAGGCGGTGTGGTGACCACTGCCCCAAGGAGGCGATAAAAATGTCTAAAGAGCCGTTATATCCGCATGTGCCGAAAAGCCAGCAGCCGCTATTTCCCCATGCCGAACCAGGTACCCAAAAGATGAAGTTCGTTGAGACCAAAAACGCAGAAGGTGGATTAGATAGAGCAGTCCAATTTTCTGACGCCCAAAATAATCCTTTAGCCCGGGTATCTTTCGGTAACGTCAACGGAAAAGGAATTGTGGTCCAAGAAATTAAGGCTTTAGGCCGACGATTGACTCAAGAAGAATTTAAAAGAATCATATATTCTATTGAGGAACTGGCTTCTCAGAATAAGAGACCCGTTGTCTGGATTCAATCCAGGGCAACAGACATCTTGATGTACCAGAAGTTAGGATATAGCTTTGATAAAGTAACAGGAACTTATGTTAGGCATGTTCTGGGTGGGAAAGTCCCGGTCGTTAAATTTGAAGACGTCATGTTCCGGCTTCCCCAGGTCAGTATTGAAGGCGGCGAGCCAATACCGCCGCAGTACCGCGACCTTATCGGCCTTATTAGCGAGCCTATCCCCGAGTACAGCCTGTTGACGTCGCCGGCGGTAGTGCCAGAGGTAGGAGAGAGTAAGCTTGAGGCCGTACTGAAGCAGCTCAAGAACGGCGTTGAGGGTATCCAGGACAGCTACCAGTTTCGTCTCTTCCTCACCACCATGTCCAAGTTCCATAGCTACTCAATCGGCAACCAGATACTCATAATGCTGCAGGAGCCTAATGCTACCCACGTCGCCGGCTTTGTCACCTGGAAGGAGCTGGGCCGGTGGGTGAAGAGAGGCGGGAAGAGCATCTCTATCCTGGCGCCGAGGTTTCCACCACGACCGACCTGCCCCAAATGTGGCACTAAAGTGCCTAAGGGTGCCGGGTTCTGCCCGAAGTGTGGCGCAAGTGTTGAAGAGGGAGAGATAGAGGTTGCACCGGCCTACTTCATTGTAGTCTCTGTCTTTGATATCTCCCAGACCGAGGGTAAGCCCTTACCTGAGTTTGAGGTGCCGGTACTCACCGGCGATGTAAACGAGGAGCTTTTCGGAAACCTTCTGGTGCTAATGAAGAAGCAGGGAGTCGCGGTGAGCTTCGAGTCACGGCCTCACCTGGACCCGGGCATAAAGGGGCAGTACTCGCCCCCAACCGGCATCTGGATCCGTCCCGACGAGCCGCGGGCCCAGCAACTCAAGAGCCTGGCCCATGAGATAGCCCACTACTACTCCGAGGGGGTATTCCGCATCCCCCGCCATGACGCCGAAACCATCGCCGAGAGCGCGGCCTTCGTTGTCGGGGCGCATTACGGCTTCGATACCGGGGTCAGGTCCTTCTCCTACGTGGCCCTGTGGGCCAGGGACAAGAAGGTACTGGAGAAAAACCTGGGCGATATACGCAAGGTGGCCACGACAATGCTCGAAGCCTTGACATAGCCGGTCCAGAGTGGCATACTAGAACTACTGGTAGGTCGAGCCAGCAAAGGGGCGTAGATAAAAGCTACGCCTTTTTCTTTTCTGGCCAAAACCCTATAAACGGGTAAACTCTTAAAGGAGGTAGGAAAATGGCTGTAGGTTTACTTCAGGCAGGCAATGCTATCCTTTACAACAGCGTGCCCTGGTCAAAGCGGCTCGTTAGCCTCAAGGTCCGCAGCTTCCCCAAAGGCGCGGTACCCGCTCACCTGATGAGCTTTCTGTTCACAAAGGGTGGCGATCCGGCTACCTGCGCTCGCGAGACGATTGGCAAGGCCGGCGCGGCACGTGTGCACGCAATGAATAGTTGCGTTTCCAGACTCAGAAAACGGCGCTAAACATGGGTAGCCTCCATGAATGCCTGTATATCGAGGCTCAGGAAGAAGGGCTAAGATAGCATGGCCACCTCATAGAGAATTGAGTATCTATGAGCAACGAAGGGGGGAGAAATCCCCCCTTTTGTTTAGCCGCTTTAATAAGACAATGCCAAAAGAACTTGTAATCATCCTCAAAGAGCAATCGGTAGGCCGTGAGGCAACCCCCTGGCTAAATGTCCAGCGGGATAAGTTTACCCGGGTGGCCAGGGAATGCAAGGAGGAGTTCCGAGATAGCAAACTGAAGGGGGAAGCCAAAATAAGGGCGATGAACCAGTTTATGTCTCAGCGTCTTCGGGCTTCGGATAGACCATGAAGGCGACATTCACCAGCAAAACCTTAGGATGGTAGGAAACCTTACCCAGCACCACTTGTTCCTCGGCGTTTTTAATTGAGCTGTCCAACATCACCCTGTCGAACCGCCACTGGCCATCGCGAGTCCGCTTATAGTCCCAGCAGTGGAAGACGAAGTCGTTGCCTCCCCTCTCCTTCCTGACAAACACCACGATCTCGTAGCGCTGGAATTTCTCGTAGACTTCAGGTACTTTCACCTTCCCTGGGGGGCCTTTCCACTCCCTATTCTTGCTCAGGTCTACTAATTCTTCCATTACAATACCCCCTTATTATGAACTATTAACTTGGTGGCTAGCTCCGCCTTGTCGCCGCTTACCCCAAGCCCCGCCTTTCGACATTGCTCTATCAGTTCGTCCTTGGTAAAACGGTAGTCATAGTCAAGTATCTCCTGAAGGGGGATACCATTCGGAAAAAGGTCGCCCCACCCCCTGTTGTTGAGACGCTCCTCGATCGTCGGCTCCTCTTCGTTGTTAAATCTTGAGCCCTGTCTATGTGTACGTGTCCTGGAACCCTGGACGGGATCTAATGCCTCCAGCTCGCTCCTGAGAGCGGTCGCGTCTCCGCCGCCGGCTTCTATGTTCTCTATCCAATCAATCAAATCCTTTCTGTTAAGCCTAATTACAGATGGCATCACTTCCTCCCCTTCGTGATCCTTTCGTAGGCCCGGTTGAGCAATTTCATCGCTTCGTCATTCATCGCGCTGCCCCTATCACTGTGAAAGGCCATGGCCAGGCTGCGGTAGTGCCTCTTTGCATCCTCCAGTGTGGCATCAGGTTTTAGCCCCAGGACCATATAGGCATCGGCCAGCGGCATATCGGGGTCTACGGTCGCCGTCTTTTCCCCTGCGGGCAGCTCAAAGGGGCGCTGCGCCGACTCCTTGAGTAGGGTCTGCATCGTTTTGCCGGTGTATTTTAGAAAGAGGGCATCGACCAGGTTGGCAAAACCCATGACGATAGCGGTGGCGTCTTCCATTCCCGTCTTTCGTTTACGTCCCATAGCTCTATTATACCCTAACAGCCTGCCCCTTGACAGGCTACCGGGGATATGTTACAATAGAAGTAGTCATATATTAACACTTCGAGAGGGGGGATGTCAAGTGGATGTTCAGGGCTTCCTGCAATTCTACGGGGGGTTTAGTGACGCCACCAAGCGCACCTACCGCAATAGCCTTATCATGCTCGGTCGGTACATCTCCGGTGACGAGCCAACGGAAGATGAAGTGAAGGCCTTTCTCCGGCAATTCAAAAGGGGTACCACTCTGCAAAAGCATAAGGCAGCCATCCATCGTTACTTTCGTTATAAAAAGCGTCCCTGGGACCTGGACCCTAAAGAGTTTATCTCAGCGGAAAAACGGCTACCGCGTTACCTCGCTCGAGACCAGGTAAACCATCTCATCGACTGCGCCGGTGATGAGCATGAAAAGATGTTCGTCCAGACGATGTTTATCACCGGAATTCGCATAGCTGAGTTAATGAGCCTGACCCGGAAAAGCGTCGAGCCTGACGGGATACGAATTATCGGCAAGGGCGACAAAGAGAGAGTGGTTCCCATTCTGAACAAAACATTTAGACAAGAACTGGCGGAGTATGCTGCAAAACACACCGGCAAACTATTTCCAGAAACGTACTATAACTACTGGCTCATGTTGAGGAAGCTGTGTCTGAAGGCTGGAGTGCCGATGGTTTCACCCCACACCCTGCGCCACAGCGCCGCGGTTGACCTGATAAACAGGGGCTTACCGCTGGGCGGCGTGCAAAGGCTCCTGGGCCACACGCAAGAGGCGACCACACTGATTTACGCCCGGCTCACCGAGACCGATTTGCGGCGGGAGATGGAGAGACTGGAGGAGAAAAGTGGCTGAAATTCTTTTTGTATGCTGTCCGATGTGCGGAATGAGTCGCGTCCTGGAGAAAAAGGGGTCAGTGGCTATCGCTAGGGGGGACCCTATCCAGGAAATCAAAGGGAGAATACGCTTTGACCACATGGAAATGGAAAAAGCTAACATCATCCAGTTCAGGGAACGGCGACGGGGTAAGGAGAGCGAGCCCAGGCAAGGGCGGGGTGGTGGTTCTGGTTTTCAGCTTGTGGGCGGACTTACTTTGGCAGAATTGAGAGATAGCCCAGAATATGAAGACCTGAGAGAGCAGATGTTAGACACTGCCCACAAAATAATCAAAATCTTAGGGGGGGAAGCATGAAAGAGTTACCACGCATTTCAAGGGAGTTTCTAAAGCCGGTCATGGATGAGCTAACCAGGGAGCTGAAGTCCGTCCTGAACGAAAGGTTAACCAGGGAGCAGCAAGAGGCGTCCACTATTTTTTACGGCACGCTATGCCATATGTTGATGGAGATTTTCGGCTACCTGCCAGCCGAGGAGCAGAGCCGTATCCTGGTGAATTGCCAAACGTGGTTAGACGTGGGGCTGCTGGAGGGGAGGGCACCTCAAAAGCTGGTAGAAATCCTGGAAGCAGCCAAAGCGGAAGTTGAGTCTGTTCCTGTGCCAGATTGGGTGTCCAAAGGGAGTCCCGACTGAGCTAAGGGCGTGCCAGGCAACCAGGGAAACAGTATGTACGGGCGAGCCAGGAACGTAGAGTAAACCAAAATTCAAGAGCGCTAAAAAACAGTCCAGGGTGTAGAAATAACTTGGACTGTTTCGTTTTGACAGGGGCGCACCAGGGGGCGGACTAGACTGCCACCTTTGGGCTTGACTACCACCACCAGCATCACCGCCATGACCGCCAGCTCATCACCATCATCCTATTATAAATGTATTATATATCTTGACTATATTCCGAATTATTTCTTTTAGCTTCAAAATATGCCTATGATGTATATATCAAAAAGAATACATATTCTATTTGACAACCAGCCTGGAGTATGATATTTTTAATATAGGCTCATTTTTGAGTTTTGAACCTTAAAAACTGAATAGAGATAAAGCCTTGACCTGAACGCTTGCCTTCGGAAGGAGGGAGCATGATTTCAAGTGGTATCCTGGCAACCAGGGCGACCCAGGGCGACCAGGGCGCAATTCCAGGGCACTGTAACCAGTGCTATAGGGTATGGACACTTACCGAACCGCAAGGCGTTTGCCAGTGGTGCGGTAAGAGAGCCACCTGCCAGACCGCTACGGCAAAGCCACGCCGTGAGCGTAGCCGAAGGCGAAAGCGGGAGCAAAATACCGGCATCGGGAGCGGATATGACCAGTTACCAGAGCCTCACCTCACTTTCTATAATGTAGCCTTACCGTTTGCTAAGAGCGTGCCGACCCAAGACGGAGAGGACTTGCTACATACCATAATCGTTAACCTTGCCGACGCTGCCAGAAATGGCAAGCCTAAGCCAGATAACCCTAGCTGGATGTACAGGATTGCCAGCTTTACCAAAGCCCAATACTGGAGAGCACACTATAAGCACACTAACGGCTTAGATTGCGGAAGCTGTAGCAAGGCACAACGGCGAAAGTGCCGAAAGGACTGGCTATACGGCAATTGCCCAAAGGCTATCAAGATAGAGAGCCTAAACAAGCCTATCATAGACAGTGAAGGCAACCTTACCGAGCTTGGCAACCTGATTGCCGATGATACCGCCCTGGACATACCTCAATGGCTAGAGAGGAACGAGCAACTACTACACTCACCAGATAGGCTTATACTCATCGGGGAAAAGATACGGGATGGCGAAACCTTGACACACGGGGAGCGAACCTATCTCTGTAAGTGCCGAAAGCGGGAGCAAAAAACATTGTTTTAGGGGCTGACGTTTTAGCCCTTTGCCCAAATACTATAGTGGCAGCACCGTTAAGGCTAGCGTATCGCAGCTTGACGGAAGCTGACTACTAGGTGAAGCTGGCAGCCTTGCCCACTAGCCAGATAGCCAAAAGGGGGTTGTTTTTTGGAACAACTGAATATCGTGGGCAAGCGTTCAGGTGAAGGCTTTGTAGCGCATAAGGCTACGCTGGTAAACGCTCTATCAAGGGTATTAGCTGAAAGGGTAATGCTCTCGGATTTTACGGTAGGGCGTAAAGGCTTTGTTGGCTATCTGAAAGCCCTGGCGGGGAGTAACATCGTGAAAGTTACTCCTGGCAGCAACGTTGACGCTAGCGTATCGCAGGTCAACGGCAAACGGCTTAAGGTGGTTTGCGGAAGCAATACCAGTTACCTTGACGACCTGGCATGGGTAGGTGAAAAAACACCGCTTACCTTGTGTGAGGTTAGGGTAAGCTCAAGGCGCATAGTCCAGCCGAACATCGGCGGGTTAGAACTGGCAGAGGCACTTAACCGTGTATTGCCCTTCACAGCCACTGAGGACACACGACCAGTCTTACAATGTGTGCTCTTTACGGCAAAAGAGGGTAAGCTAACACTGGCAAGTGCTGACGGTTTTAGACTAGCGGTGGTAAAGCTGGACTTTGACGGTGAAGGGCAAGTCCTGATAGCACGTGATGAGTTAGCGGGAGTAGCCAACGCCTTGCGGAAAGCTCATCGGGTGAACCTGAGTTTTGAAGCAAGCGGGGAGAGCCTTGACGGAATGAGCCTCATAATTGACACTGAGGCAATCCGCTATAAGTGGCGGGGTGCTGATGGCACGTTTCCCGACTATGAGAAGCTCATACCGACTGAGGTGAACACAACCGCTCACTTTGACACAGTTGAAGCCAGCAAGGCAATTGCCTCACTCAAAGCCCTGGCGGGCGACAAGTCTTACCCGATTGACCTGACCCTTGACGGCGGGTATATCACCATGACCAGCCCTGATGATAAGGGGCAGGTTACCATACCAGCCGATATTGAGGGGATACCTGGCAAGGTAAGGCTTGAAGGCGGTTACCTGGCAGCAGCTATGAGAGCTTGCGGGGGCATGGTGGACTTCACCATGACCGACGGTAAGTCACCAGTCCTGTTTACTACCGACGGTTACCAGCTTGTGGTAATGCCCATGCTAACAGCCGATAGCAAGCCGAAAGCCGAGCCAGAAGCCGAGGTTGCCGAGCCAGAAGCCGAGCCAGAGGAAGCCGAGGCGGAAGCCGAAGCGGACACCGAAGCCGAGCCAGAGCCAGTAGCCGAAGCGAAGCCGAAGCGTAGCCGAAAGCGAGAGAAAGTAGCCGTAGCCTAAATTGAACGCTTGACCAAACAAAACAGCCACGCACAGGAAGGCGAGGAGACTCGCCTTTTTGTGCATTTTTGTAGGGGTATCCCTGCCCTGTAGCGGGTCGGGATACCCCCTTTTTTGTGGCAAAACAAAGGAAGGGGGGAAACATGTCTTGGTCTTGGCTCTATAACCACCGAGAGCAGCTTGACGGTTATCAGCTATATGCCGAGATTGCCTACCGCTTCAGACCCAAAGTATTGCCTGATGACAGGGATGATATTGAGATGGAGATAGCCCTCAAGCTCAAAGCTGAGGCAGACAGGCACACCGAGGTAACACTGGGCTTCCTGTATGCTGTTGCCAGGAATATTGTGAGGACTTACTGGCGCAAAAAATACCGGGAGCGGAGAAGGTTCTGTCGCCTTTGCGAGGGAGACAAGGGGGAGATGATTGCCGATAGGGAGATACTTGTTACCCCAGTTCCCGATATAGATGGCAGGCTTGATGCCATCGCTACACTCAATACACTACCTGAAAGAATGGTCAAGACAGGTGCTATAAGGGCTGAAGGCGGGAAGCTAAATAATGCCGACAAGCTGTACCTATGCCGGCAGAGGCATAGGCAATCTAAATACAACCACTCCGACGCTGAAAAAATAGAGCGGATGCGACAACTTTATGTAGACGAAGGGTTACCCTGTGCTGATGTAGCTAAAATTGTCGGGAAGGGCAGGTCTACAGTTCAGCGCCAGCTAAACAAGCTAGGGGTAATCAGACACTAGGCTAAAAAGTGCCTGGTAAGAAGGGGGGCCGGGGGTTCAAATCCCCGGCCCCCTTTTTGTGCTCTTAAAGACAAAAGTGGGGGATTTTTGGCGTTTCTACGCTTTATACCCCCTAAATTGTTGACGACCGCCAACAATTATAGAGGGACGGCGACCCTCTACCGGCTATCCCTTCCGCCCTCCCCCCTTACCCTGGCCACCGCCCTGACCGCCACCAGGTCCACCCTTCGAGCACCCCCCGGCGTTAGGATTTCCGTGGCTCCCTCCAGGGACGCCCTTACCGCCGCCACGTCCGTCTTTAGCTCCGTCAGCCATATCAACCTCCTTCTCTTTTTCATCATTATATAACACTATGCCCTCTCCTTCAAAGGAGAGGGGCGGGAGCCCCTCTTTCCCTGGCCAAGGGGAGAGGGTTAATTGTTGACAATCGCCAACAATTACCTACCCAGGTCGACGGATCCACGTCGCCAGGGCGAGACAGTTTTGCACACTTTGCATCACTTTGATACAGTTTACATCACTGTGCACCACTTTGAGGCAGTTTCGGGCACTCCGGGGTGCTGCAGCTCGGGACCCGCCTGCGGGCGGCAACCGCCGTCATCCATACATAAATACATAAATACATAAGGCGGTCGGCGGGGAGCTGGTGGCCAGGGCGTAAATTGTAATTAACGATTTTCTCCAGAAACCGTTAAATAAAATTAACGGATTCCGGGGCCCGGCGGTAAAATTTACTTAACCTCTTCCCCTTGCCAAGCCAAGGTATAAAACCATTGCCCCACCCCAAAAAACACCCATATTTTGATTCTGTGGCGTCTGGTAATTTTAAGTAAAGGCTCCGGGAAAGCGACTAGCTTCGGAGCCCTCTTTTTGTAGGGTAGGCCTGCCAGGCTAGGACTATATTACTATCTAAAAAGTTACCTTTGGGCTATTGAAGTGGAGATATATGTGGGGTAGATTGTATATATAGTCGTAGTCAGATATGTATAACACCGTAGCTACTGGCTACAAAAATAAAAAGGAAAGGAGGTAACTTATGATGAGGTTTCTGAGGCACTTCCGCCATGGCGAGAAGGGGTTCACCCTAATTGAGCTTCTGGTGGTGATTGCCATCCTCGGTGTTCTTGCCGCTGTAGCTGTTCCTAATGTGGGTAGATTTATGGGCAGCGGGACTGTTGAGGCAGCGAATACCGAGGCTCATAATGTCCAGACAGCAACCCTTGCCTATATGGTAGACAATAGCCTCACAACCTGTGCTGGCACTGTAGGCCCGGACGCCGGGGAAGATATAGGACCATCCCCACCTGGCACCAACACTGTGAAGAGCTTTATAACCGGCACCCTGCAGGCAGACTATATCATTACGAATGGCGAGATAACTGCTGCCGATTCCGATGCTACAGCCGTGCCTGCTGGTAGCAAATGGGCAGACCTTGTCTATACCTATGGCACAGGCTGGGCACAGAGTGAGGCGCAACCCCCAGACTAGAACGGGATAAACGCTACTCTACTTAGATGAGGCGGGCTCTGCCAGGGGAAACAAGGGCTCCAGTTGCTCAACCTGGATGGTAAAACCTCCCTCCCGTGTGCTGGCCCTTGGCGTAATCGGGCTGGTGGCATCCCACCACACTTTTCCGTTCCCGAGGGTTGGGGCTCCGAGCAACGCTGATAGTTTGGAGCCCCTAATTTTGCACCCACCCTTGTATGAGGTTACCGTGAGTAATAAAATTGCTAACCATAATGTCGTGCTGCTCAAATACCACGAGGCGCACCTTGAGGTGAGCAACCGCCGTCTGGGTGAGCTATTTGGCATATCTAAAGTGAGGGTGGGGCAAATAATAAAGCGGGATAAGCGTGACCGGATGGTGATAGAATATTTCAGAGCACACCCCGATGCATCCCCTGCCAAAGTAAAAGTAATATTCCATATTAGCGAGCGCCGGGTCCACTCTCTCATGCCGACGGAGAAGATTAGCCTGCTGGCGGGTGCTCTAGTATATCCTGAATCATAGTTATAAGGTCTTCATCGAGTCCAGGATATTTCCTGCGAGCGTATTCAGCTCCCGGCCTCTTCTTTGCCCCTTTTCTCAGCCCTCAAGCCTCCGACAGTTTTATTACGACAGCGGGAGGGGAACCGGGATCATATGTCACGCCATCGAAATATTTACTTACCAGTCGCACCCCCTCTTCATGTCCATAGATGCTAGCTACGAAGGTATCATCACGCCTTTCTACCTCAAAACAAAGGACTTACCATACTTTTCAAAGTCTCCCTACATATTTGCCTATCAGTAAGGCTATTGCTGCAACAAAGCCACAGGCTATCAATGGCTCGTGATGCCAGAACTGTTGCCAGCTAAACCAGACATTAGTGGTGAGCTGCTGGTGAACCAGTAAAAACATGGCCAGGCAGAATGATATGGCAGCAAAAATATCAGGTACACTTCTCATTTCTTTTTCAACGGTAGCCACTGTGCTCAATCTCCGGATTAGCCCTGTGGCGGATGCTCTAGTATATCCTCAACCATAGTTATAATATCCTTATCAAGTTCAGGATATTTCCTGTGGGCGTATTCACGAAACTCAATATCACAGCCGCTCCCCTTAGCCATGCTCTTGATAACGCTAAGGATGGTAACAACGGCACGCTGTACATCCACTGGCTCCTGTGATAACACCGTGGCCACATATGGGTCCAGTCGTCCTTCGCTTGGCTTCTCGCCCTCAACACCAGCTTCCGGAGCCAGATAGCCGGCCAGCGCGAACAGCTCACTCTCGGCAAAGCCTAGAGGCTTGGCAATTTTTCTCAGAATACGGGCTGAGGGAAAACGCCCCCCTTTCTCAATGCGACCCAGGTGTGATGGAGAAACACCTGAGGCCTGGGCCAATTCCTGTAGCGTGAGTGGTATCATGCCCCTTCGTTGCTTCAGTATCTTGCCTAAGTCGTTACTCAATTTCTCCTTCCTTGAGAAAACGAGCTATGTCTTCCGGCCGCTTCCCTTTAGCAATTTGCCTCGCTCGTTCACGAGTTACACCTAGTCTGCGCCCGATTTCGGCATAACTTAGTCCACCGGTCCTTAATTTAACAGCCTCTTGCAGGCCTATCCTATGCTGAACGACTTCCTGTGGCGCAACATAAAAAAGCTCATCAAGTGTATACCCAGGGAAGGCTCTTTTTACGCCAATGATGAATTTCCCGTTGATGGGACGCTCCCCGTCCCTCACCCGATAAACTTGGCTTACCGATATTCCCATGGCTTGGGCTAACTCAGCTAAGTTCGCGTACTTCCCGTTGCGTAACTCAAAAATTCTTGTTTTCAGTTTCATAATTGCCTTTGACCTAAGCAGAAGTATTTCTGCTCGCACTCAGGGCACATTCCGTGAGATACCCCTGTTTCGCCAAGACCAGGCTTTCTATCTATCACTTTGCCACACCAGGTGCAGATAAGGATCCGTTCCCCCAGCTTTTGAACGGGCACCACAAACCCTTATTATTGCCTGACATACTGAATATTCTTTCTTCCTTCACAGTCGACCAGCGGTAACGGTCTTGAATGTAGAATCTTGTCTGTGCCTTTGTCTGCGGCGCTCAATTAAGTCCTCAAAAACAGTAATCCAGTCTTCATCCAGCTCGTTTGGATACTTCTGGCGAGCATACTCACCAAACTCAGGCCAGTCAGAAACTATCAGCTGATCTATGCTCGGCAGGTGACCAGCGAAGGAAAGAATCTTCTGCAGAGGTACGCCACTATATTCTGCCAGTCTCTGACAAGACCCTGTACTGGGAATATCATTACCAGAAAGCCAGCGGCTAATGGTAGCATGGCTAACACCCAGGTCAGTTGCCAATTGAGTTGGTAACCGTTTCCGGCGACGCATTACTTCTTTTAAGAATGAGACTATAGGGGCTTGTTGAGCGATAGCTCCTTCTGTTTTTGTCTCCACTAAATGCCTACCTCTTCTTGCTATTTACAAGCTTAATATTTACAAGCTTAAGCAGCTCTCCTTCTAACTACGACGAAGAAAATGAGCAATCCAACTACTATAACTCCAGCTATAATTCCGCCAATCAGAGGCCAGTTGGTTTCTGCTGGTTCTGGTGTTGGTGTTGGTGTTGGTTCTGGTACTGGTGTTGGTTCTGGTACTGGTGTTGGTGTTGGTTCTGGTGTTGGTGCTGGCGCCTCCAGAGTGATGAAGGTAAACACAGCAGATACTGCCAGGTTACCCGCTGTATCGCTTGACCTGGTTTTGTAGTTATAGGTGGTACCTGGGGTCAAGTCAGTAAGGTGGACGACATGATTGAGAACCATTGTCTCGTCCAGAGGTGAGAATTTACTCGGGCTGGACCAGTACTCTACCTGGCTGTCGCTCTTTTCATTTGTCTTCCAGCAGATATCAGCAGCGGTCTCGGTAACGCCCACAGGACAAAGGCCGATGTTTGAAATTACGGGAGGCGTAGTGTCACCTCCTCCTCCACCCCCACCTCCACCTCCACCACCTCCACCCGTAGGTATAGTTACTGATAGATCAACCAGGGTTGGTCCGCCACCGGCTTCAAAGGTAGCAGTTGGACTGGGAGTGGCTTCATAGCCATTCACATAGAAGGTTATGCTAGCCCCAGGCGTAATATCGCCCTGAATCAGGAGCTTCAGGCTGTCAATGCCGTAATTACCCCCTACGGTGGTGACTGGATTTTGAGTTGGTATACCAGGGTCGTTGTCTACCGTAGCTGATACCCGGGTGCCATTAGGCGCCGAACTACCGTTTATGAGCACACTGCCATAGAAGGCATGGGGAAGGGCTGGTTGTGCATAGGCAGGAGCAGCACAAAGCACCAGTAGAAAAGCCAGAAGTATAAAGATAGTTATTTTTCTCATAACTTACCTCCCTGATGGGGGGGCTTCGTTATGGAAGCCCCCCCATCTAAAACAAGTTAATGCCCCGGAACTACTCCAAAGCTCTTGCCAGCGTTCATGTAGACCCAGTAGCCATCGAACGGGTTAAGTATTGTTATCCCAAGAACGTTCCAGTCGCCCGGACCCAATGTAGCTAAGTAAAAGCTCTGGCTATGCTGGTTGTAGTTCCCCTGGCTTACCAGTGTCGCCAAGCCTACTCCCTGCTCGTTGCCTACCTGAACATAGCGCAGCGGGGATAGGACTGCCCTGGCATTCGTTAGGGTGGCACTGCTTATCAGGTTCCAGCCAGCCTCAAGGTCTTTCGAACTGGCAACCGGCACGCCTCCTGAATAGTCAAAGCCGAGTCCGCCACCTTCTACCATTTTCAGATATAGCGCATCCACAGGCACTAAAGCAGCAGGGTCTACCTCAAACCAACCAAGGCTAGGTGTATAGTTAAGGGCCCATACTACGCCTTCCCCGACTACGCTAGCAGCATCTATCCAGCTATCGGTTGAGACTAACGTCCAGCCGATATTTAGCGCCAGTGTCCTATCGAAAGTGGTTGGCGGCGGCGCTCCGGGGACAAATAGCTCAAGCAGCCACGGGTCATAGAGTACATTGCCGCTCACTGGGTCACCGTAGCCCGGGCTGGCGTGTGGTCCGCTCGGGTCGCACCACCAGTTATTGGTGGCGTCAATTGGCTGACCACTGTAGTGCGCAATTGCGGTGGTATTGCCACAGAAGTTGTTGAAATGTACTCCAACATTGGTACCAACATTAGAAGAACCAAACCCCTCGACATTATGGTTGAAGTGATTATGCAGGATGCGGACATCGTTCAGCCCGTCGGAGCCAATGCCTGCCCAGTTGTGGTGAATGCTGTTGTACTGGAATAAGAGATTGCTACCAAGAGCAGTGGGGTTAATGTAGATTCCGCTCTTCCAGCCATAAATCTCATTGCAACTCACAGTGGTGCTGCTCACATCGTACCCAAAGACAATACCACGGTCGGTACCAGCGGGTGGTGTACCTCCTGGTCCTGGTAGAATGTTATTGGAGATAGTGTGTCCAGAAGTGCCACCTTTTAGGACGATGGCGTTTGTAGCGTCAGCAGACACCTTAGCACCGTTAATCTGGAATCCATCGATTACCACATCATCGACAGTGATATGAAATGCATTAACGATGGTTTCAGCCTCTCTAGTTCCGGGATCGACTCCAGCGCACTCGCCAGCGTTGGCACCGAGCAGGTTGACGGATTCATTGACCGCAACAACCTCATCGTATGTCCCCTTGGCCACACTGACGGTGTCGCCACTATCAGCTTCATCAACGGCATCTTGGATGCTACTGAAGATGGCGGGTACCTTTATGCCGCTGCCCCGAACCACCACGGCGCGGTCAAAGGTGTTGGTGCCGAGGATCAGTTCAAGGTTGACGTTGCCACTTAAGTCCTCTACTTGGAGGTCGTTATCGGCAAAGATGTTACTCTCCACCACATTCCCGGGGCCGGCATTGCCGTAGAAGCGCACGCCCGCAGCCGAGCCCATGAATGTGTTGCCCTGGAGCACATTACCATCGTGGTTGATGCTGATTGCTTCAAGGGTGGCGTCGCTTATCCTATTGCCCGTGAATGTGTTACCCGGAGGGAGCTCTTTCATTGGTGCTATGCCTACTACGAAATGGCTAATGTCATTTCCGCTTACAACAGAAGACTGGGTATTCGTGCCTTGGAGGAAAATACCCTGCCTACCGTTTGAGATGGTATTGTCGGTAATCACAAATTGGGGATTGCCCACTTCCGCCATTCCAACCCCCTGAACTTGAGAACCCGAATGCGGGGCTTCACAATCTATAATGTTGTTCGAGATTGTAATGGTGTCCCGACCCCGTACATATATGCCAGTTTGACCGCCACTGTTTATGGTGAAGCCGTCTATGGTAATAGAACCTGCGCCAGTAGTGCCAGAACCAATCAAGACCTTACCTAGGATAGTGGACTCAGCGCCCCTGGCTCCGGGCTCCACGCCTGCGGGGACTCCAGCATTGGCACCAAGTAGGGTCAGCCCGTCCTTGTCATTGGGAAAAGAGACATCTTCGTTATAGATTCCCGGCGCGCAGACAAGGGTTGTGCCACTGGCGGTATCAATGGCATCCTGGATGGTCTGATAGTAGAGACCTGTAGTTTGGTTCTCTACCATAAGGGAGTATTCGGCATAGGTTGACGCAATAGCCCAGTCTAAGCCGACAGGATATCTGCAATGGGGGGTATTACCTCTATCGATGTCAAAATTCCCGCCTATTTGCAGGGTGTCTCCTGGTGAAAGACCTATTGTAGACAAAGGTATCTTCCACTCTGTGACCTTCCTGCCCGCATCGTAGATTGTCACAGCTTCAAGGTCTTCGGGGAGAGTCTGTTGCGTACCGTCAATAACCCAGTTTGTTTCATAACCGTCAATTGTGCCACAGCTGGGTCCCCATGAATCGGCCCATGAAGAGGGGTCTGTACCCATCTCGAATATGATGTCACAAGGCATTCCATAGGAGGCTCCATCAGTGGGATTGATGTTTACGCTGGTTTTATCGTTGCTCCCAGGTCCCTCGCCTATGCGGTTATCTGTCGAGTCATCAACGGCAAGCAGCATGTACAGATTACCTGTACTCGCTAACACCTTGAGAATGTCGTTGATATCACCATCAACATCTATTACCGTTGCACCATCCCACTCTCCAGCGCTCTCGGTTCCATCAATTGCGGGAGTTCCACCATCTGCCGCTGCCGGCACCGCCGTCACTAGGCTGAAGCTAGCCAGCAGCACCAGGGCAAACAAAGCACTAAAAATTTTCCTTTTCAAACTATTTCTCCTTTTTTATAGATTTTTATATCAATCGGTCTTTCCCGAGCGTCCACAGGTCTTTCCCTGTCGTCCTTTGTTATAGGCATTACCTCCGTCCTTGAAAACTTGGTTAGAATAATGCTATAATTACAAAGGTGGTTTACCGACCACCGCTCCATTCTTTTTGTAAAAGACCTGTTGCCGCAGGTCTTTTCATTTTGCTCAACTTAGGGTTCATGCCACTGATACTTTGTCCTCTTTTCTCCGGGTCCAGTACTCCCTCTTTTTCCCCTTCCAAAATTCCAGCAGATCTTGAATCACGCCGTCATAGGTCTGCCCTGGACGTTTAACTGAATCCAACCTATTCTTGGTTTGCTTCAAGACGGCGATAGTTGTCCGTTGCACTTGATTACTGACCACTGCGACACTTCCCGATAAAAAAGACTTGCGATTGATGGGTATTTACGATATTATATAGTTTTGCATACTACTCTATATACTTTCATATCATAAAACCGAGACTTTGTCAATCCCTCTTGCTAAAATATTTCCATTACACATATAGATGAGAGATTTTGATTGTTTGAGGGGTTGACTTTAATCTATAGATTGGGGGGGGAGTATTTGCTGAATAGAGAACTAGGAGATTTCCTAGTACAACAGTGTAAGGAGCGGGGGTTATCCCTCCGTAGCCTATCCATAAATTCCGGTCTCAGCCCGGCGACGGTTCATAACATCATCACCAGACAATACCAGGCGACCCTATTCTCCTTAAATCGGCTGGCAGATTACCTCGGTGTGAAAAGACAGTACCTCTGGCAGCTGGCTGGTTTACTCGAGGATATGGACTACGATGATAAAACCACATTTGGCGACCCCCAGCTCAGGTTTCATTTCGCCCGGGTTGATAAGCTGCCCAGAGCAGCCAGAGGTCTAATAATTAGCCTTATCGATGCTGTAATAATCTTCTTTGAGACAGGCGGAGAAGTTTAGGCGGCCCCCTCTCCCTCAAAGGAGAGGGGGAAGGTAAACCATTGACCACCTGGGGAAAACGCCTAATTTTTGATTCTGTGGCGTCAAGGCTCAGAAAATAGGAGCTCTTACAAAGCGTCTAGCTTTGGAGCTCTCTTTTTACCTTTTCCAGCCCCCCCAGCCTAGCGGTTTGAAAAACGGCGATTTTAAGACCTGGCAGGGGTAATCGCCCATGAAAATGGATATCTACGAGAATACGCAAACCTGTCTACAGGGCTTGACAAACTGTCAGCTTTGTGCTAGCCTTAAGTGTTATGCCGACGCCAAAATTAGAACTAGCCCACAAATACTTAACAGCTCCCCAAGTTAGGAAGACACTAGGGCTCAGCCGATTCCAGTTGGATATTCGCATTGAGCGGGGCATCTTCCCGAAACCGACTTTTGTTGACGAGACCGGCATCCAATGTGTTCGCTATTTCGATGAAAACTGGGTCAAGATAGCGCAAGCGATTTTAGAGAATGCCGTAAATGCTCAAGCCGCCGGTTCGGCGGCTTGAGCAAAGGGGCCAGAGGCTGTAACCTCACCACCTTCGTCTCATTCTAGCATGCCTCGGGCCTTTAGGCAAGGGAAGCGGGGACTAAATATGAAGCGACACCCTGAGGGCACAAGGGGGGTAGGGAGGTGATTGCAATGTCAGCAAAGGCTTTCGTCCTGATTGAAGCAGAGGTAGGTAAGAGTCATGGGGTTGTTGCCGCTCTGAAGGAGTTCGAAGGGGTGAAATCTGCCAACTCTGTTACCGGCCTCTACGATGTCATTGCTGTAGTCGAAGGGGGAAGATTAGATGAGATTGGCAACATAGTGACTGGAAAAATTCAGCACGTTCCCGGTGTTTCCCGAATAGTCACTTGCTTGGCAACCGGGATTCTTTTTCTCCTGTCGTGGGAGGGACGCAGATGAAGCTAGCTATTGCTCAGATGGTCTTAGGGGTGCTTATTCTGACTGACTATTTTTATAGGTTATACGTTGGGCGTTTCGCTGGATGGTGGACAAGGACAATATGTGGAGACGGAGAGTTACTCTTTTGTCTTCTTCTGGGTCTAGCGGTGCTTGGGTGCGGAATAGCGCAATACTTAAAAGCAAGGGAAGCGAGGATTAAACATGAAGCGACACCCTGAGGGCACAAGAGAAAGAGAAAATGGAGAAAAGGACCACAATCATTATTGCCGACGACCAGCACATGGTCCGGCAGGGCATCAGGAAACTCCTCGAGCGAGAAGCGGACTTCGAGGTGGTTGGCGAGGCGGACAATACTCTGGACGCGGTTAGGCTGGCCCACGAGCTCAAGCCGGACATAATCATCATGCAAGCTCGTAGGAACACCTTGGGCGGCGTAGAAGTTATCAGGCGGTGCAAGGCGGAGCATCCCCAGACCGCCATTATCATCCTGACTATGTACCAGGAAGAGGAATACATTACCGAGCTGCTGAGAGCTGGCGCCGCCGGCTACATGCTGAAAACTGCCCGCATCGAGGAGCTGGTGGAGGCCATCCGCTCAGTCCGCATGGGGGAATTTGTCTGTGACGTGGCACTGATGCAGGAAATCTTGAAACGCGCCGCCAGACCACAGGCAGTGGTGCTCGATTGTTGCCAACACCTGACACCCCGAGAGACTGAGGTGTTAAAGCTGGCGGCCAGGATGAGCAACCGCGACATTGCTGCTCAACTCGGCCTCGCAGAGCGTACGGTCAAGGGCCACCTTATGAACATTTTCGATAAGATGAACGTTGGCTCCCGCACCGAGGCAGCGCTGGAGGCATTAAGACGAGGCTGGATTAGCCTTGAGGATGAATAGGATATGTCGATTGCGAAAGCGATAGCTGATAAAGACCGGTTACCACCACTGGGAAACTTTGGGATGGGGAACTTTTGGACGGGTGGACGGGAATACAACATGACAGGGTGGCATGTTAGACCGCTACACCACGGGGCCCAAATAGAGTTTATCAGAGCCTATATGTGGTGTCAAGGCAAACCAACCCTGTACGAAAGTGTTGCAAAACCGACACTAAAGTGGCACACACCAAAGTCGGATACGCCGCGGTTTATAAACCCGTTGCGGCCCCCGACGACCCCACACGAAAGTGTCAGTGTCACCCCGTCCACGGCAATAAGTGTTGACACTTATTGCCGTTTCGCATTCCCCGGAGTAGTGGTAACCTCTTTAATGCCTGTTCAAAGGAGGTTCCACCATGAGGACGGAACTGGCACTCCGGGAGTTCCTCGCCAGCCGCGTTGCGGCTAACCTTAGCCCCGCCACCCTAGGGTGGTACAAGGACAGGCTTCTGCCATTCGCCAGGTCCTGCCCTACCCTGCCGCGCCGGCCGGAGCCGGTCGAGAGCTTTCTGGCAACCATACAGGGCAGCCCGGAGACGAAGTATGATGTCTATCGGGCGCTCAAAACCTTCTTCAAGTTTATGAGCAGCCGACGGCGGCTGCCCAACCCCATGGAGCAGGTCCAGTCGCCGCGGCGTCCCAAGACGCTCATGCCGACACTGGAACTTGGTGAGCTGATGCGTCTTCTCCATGCGGCGGAAAGCCCGCGAGACAGGGCGATACTGACCCTGATGATGGACAACGGAGTGCGCGCTGGCGAAGTGTGTTCCCTCCTCAAGCACAACATTAGACAGGAAACGGTGGTGGTCTACGGCAAGACGGGCTGGCGCGAGGTCCCCATCTCTGATGAGACGGGGCGGCTCCTCCTCCAGATTGCTGCCATGAGCCCAGATGACCATGTGTTTCACGGTCACAAGGGCCCAATCACCAGACACCTCATCTACGCTATAGTCCGCCGGCACATGGAGCAAGCAGGCATAAAGGGGCCGAAGTTGGGTCCTCACCGCATTCGCCACGCCTTCGGCAAAAACTACCTGGTGGAGGGCGGCGACCTGCGCTCTCTCCAAGAGATAATGGGGCACGCCGATATAAAGACGACCGAGAAATACGCTTCGCTCAACCTGACCGACATCATCAAGAAGCACCGAAAGTTCAGCCCGCTGCGGGCTGCCCACGCCGCTGCCCAGAGTTTCTTTGATACCAGTGAGCTCATAAGAGAGGCTGAAGCCATAGTAAAAGGTGAGGAGGTTAACGAATGACTACACAAGCTCAAATCCAGGGTCTGGCTGAATTTGCTCGCCAGGGATTTACTCTGGAGCACCCTGATGACCATGTGGTGATTTTGATGCATGAAGGTGAACAGGTAGCTGTTTTCAGCCAGACGGGGGCCACACCGGACAGCCTTCAGAACGAATGTGCTAAGCACTTGGCGATGGAACACAGCTAGCATGGCTGGTTGCAGCGGGAAACGAAAGACGGAGGCTACTAATGCCCGGTAAGAAGAAGCTACAGGTACCCGATAACCGGTTGACACTCATACCCATGGAGCCGACGCTGCCGCGGGAGAAGAAGCCCAGGGTCAAGCGAATAGCTAGCTTGGAGGAGCGGGTTACACATCTTGAGGCAGAGGTAGCGTTAACAAGGGGCCAGCTGGAACAAGAAGAGGGCGATTACTAAAGAAGGAGAGGGTGGTTAAAAGTGGGTTTAGATGAGAGTAACAGCGACGGTAACCATAGGGACTATCGAAACCAGGATCCGGGGTGAATGCCCTTTCCTGGACGGCAAACTAGGCGACAGCCTCGCAAGAAAGGAGCTGGGTGTGTGGCTTACAGATTATCGAATCAACGGGCAGAGAGGCAGGACACAGCGAGGCAGAGTATTCATCCCCTGGACCACCTGCCTGTACCTGGAAGAAAACAAGGAGAACGGAGGCAAAAGTGGAACACATACCTGAAATATTCTGGATTCTATTGGGATCAGGGTTCTGTGCCTGGGGCCCCGCCAAGCTAATTAGAGCATTCTGGGGCCGGGACTAAACAGTAGTCTCATACCGTGGAGGTAAGCATGGATATCAAATGCATCGGTTGCTATGATTTACTCCGGGAAGAATTGACAGTAGACGGCAGGCCCCTAGTTGTCTATAATTGCCCTCGCTTCTTCCCCTATACCTGCGCCTTGAGCGGCCTGCTCCGGCCCGGGAGCGGCATTGTCGAGGCGGTGAAGGATTGTCCGGATGATCCCCTGAGTCACTGTGCCGTCTGCTCAAATACCAAAATCACACACTATGGCCAAGATATAGTTAGTATCTGCAAAGAGCACGACCTTGCCTGGGGTAAATGGCTTGATGAGCACCCAGAGCGGAGGGCTTACCTTGCGCCTATAGGCAGAGCCAGGAAAGCAAACTGGGTTGAGGTCTTCCGGGAGTTCGTCGAGGACCAGAGACAGGGCAAAAAATAGGGCTAAGACTGAAAGGAAACATTCGATGGCGAACGATATGGAGATCTTGCGGCGAGCTTATGAGCGGGAGACTGACACCAGGGACCGGAGGCCTCCGCAACACCGCAGCTGGGAGTTCTACACCATAGGGGCTTCACGAAGGGATATTAACCGCCTTATAGATGAGGGGATGGTCATTATCGCCCTCAAGTCGAGTTCACTAACAAAGTACAAACTGAGCGAGAAGGGGCGTAATTTTGTTTTTGCGACGTCGATGGAGCGCGAGTTTGCGAAGATACCGGCAGCGTCAGTTCTGGAGGCTATGAACCTGGTGGTTGGGTTTGAGGATATGAAAGACGCTATCGCCCGAGCGGTGGAGGCCCGCCGCCGGATCAACTTCCTGCTTGAGGGGCCGCCGGCGTGCGCGAAAAGTATTTTGCTCGAGGGGGTGCGCTCGGCTGTCCCGGATGCGTATATTGCCTTCGGATCCCGTACCTCCGCGGCCGGGCTTTCCGATGCGCTTTTCGAGTTCCAGCCTTCTATTCTCCTACTTGATGAAGCCGACAAGATGGACAACGATTGTTACTCAGTCCTTCTCGGTCTTATGGAGAGCGGGGAGGTACTGGAAACCAAGAGCCGAAGGACGCGTGGGATAAGGCTTGAGACCATGGTAATAGCGGCATGTAATAGCTCTGCCAAGATGCCGGCGGAGTTTCTATCACGTTTTGCCCTCCATGCCCATTTCCCAAAGTACTCGCGGGAAGAGTTCATTGAAGTCTGCACTGGATTCTTAACCCGGGCGGAGAGCTGCCCTTCAGATCTGGCTGCCGTCCTCGGCCAGATGATATATGACTATGGCATTGGCGACGTCCGCAAAGCCCGGGGCGCCTGGCAGCTGATGACCGCTCCCACGATGAGCGAGGCGCTGCGGGTTATTCATCTGATGCTCAAATATAGCTCTGACGGACATAAAAGTCGCAGCCGACCGGTGCAAGAAAGTCGGCTGCTATGAGGAGGTATGACCTTGAACGAGATAAATGTAGCCGAGATGAAAAAGGAACTGGCCGACAAGCTTATCGCGTCCGGGATAGCCCCGGACTGCGCAAGAGAGGCTGCTTCTAAGGAGGTTGATTCCATGGGGGTCGTTAAGACTTCAACCGGCCAATGCCCCCTGGGGGGAGCCGCCGCCATGGCCTGCATGTTTTGTCAGTACGGCCACATGACACATTGCCATTACCCACACACCTGCGAAGAGGCTAACTGCAGCCACTACCAGGAGGAGATGGCGGGAGAAATAGTCGAGCTGGACGAAGAACATGCGGGATTATTTAACCAAGGAGGTGGTGAGAATGACACCAATTGATAAGGTTAGCGATATCCGCTGGTTTCCAAGACTCGGCAAGATCAGGCTCGGTATAAAAAAGGAGGGCCAGAAGGGGCCTTACCCGTCGGCTACGGATTACTTCGTTTGCCCAGAGGAGGTCAAGGGCATCCATGGCGATACCCCCAGGGAGCTGCCGGTCATGTTCCCTAGCGACGACATTGAACTGATTGCTCCCCAATGGTTCAAATGTTATAGCTATTCCCAGGGGTTAATTTGTCGCGGTGATGGGAAACACTGCCGGCGTAAGGTAGACACCGAAACCGGTGACTTCGCCAATAAGGATACCCGGGAGTGGGTAATGACTGATGGCATTTGCGAACCTGAACACTGCCCCATGCTCGGCTCAAAGCAGTGCCGGAAGATGATGTCACTCCTATTCATCCTGCATGAGGTTCCTGGCCTGGGTGTCTACCAACTGGACACTAGCTCCTTCTACTCCATTGTCAACCTTAACTCCCAGCTCGCCCCAGGCGGATTCCTGCGATACTTCACCGGAGGTAAAATCGCCTTCATCCCTCTCATCCTCTCCGTTGAGCCGCGGGAAGTCACTCCACCCGGTGTCGGCAGGAAAACCGTCCACGTCCTCAACGTAAGGGCCGACGTAAAGCTGGCCGACATCATCCGGATATCCAGGCAGAAGCCAGCCCAGGTACTGCTTCCCACTCTGGAGGAAGAGGAGCCGCCGGAGGACCTGTATCCTGAAGAAGTGCTGGCTGAGGCAGAAGAGGCAGCCACAGCAGAAAAAGATTGGGAAGCCTTATCTAAAGGTGGTGAGGGCGATGCTTCAACGCCCCCACTGGCTCCGGTTGCCGCGGTAAAGAAAGAGGGAGAGGTTGTCCCTTCCAAGCCCGAAGGTAGCGAGAAAATTGGCGGGGCACAGGAGACAAAGGAGGAGGTGGGCAAGTCAGCCACGACAAATTTATTACCGACGAAAGGAAAGGGAAAACAAAAATCCCGCGGAGAGTCCGCCGCTGGCGCTATCGAGGGGGAGGGGTTCAATATTGACTTAACCTGGCTCAATGAGTCACTGCAAGCTATTAACTGGACTGAAGAAACTGCCAAGAGCTGGCTCACCAGGTTCAAAATAGACATTCATGGCTCGCTCGCCGACGGGCTCTCTCAGCTCACCCGAGAGCAAGCCGAGGAATTTGTCAAGGAGCTAAATAGCCGATTAGAAAAACAGATGGACTTGTGGGGGTAATATGCCTGAGCGGGCATTCTTAACTGAGACTTGGGACAGTGATGAGTGGTTCCAGGAGTTGGCCATACTCTCGAGATACCTCTTTATTTATCTCTGGACAAATGACCATTGTAACCAGGCCGGCTTATATCACATAACCCCATCCACAATCAGCTTCGCAACAAAAATCCCAAAGTCCGACCTACCCGACCTTTTCACCACGCTCGCCCCGAAAGTAAAATGGTACCCCGACCATAATCTCGTCTGGGTTAAAAACTTCCTCAAGCGGCAGTCAAAGTCTCCAAAGTTTCTCGCTGCAGCAGCTAAATCTTTAACTACTATTCACCACAATGGTGCTATTAAGGAGCTGCTGGATTATAACCTTCAGAGATATAGTATATCGATACCATATCAATACTATATCGATAAGCTATCGATATTCACGCGCGGGTCTGCTTCTGCTTCTGTATCTAGTTCTGTATCTGAAAAAGAGGAAGGGGTTGTTAAGGGGAAG
>Ga0114918_10000220_pt1 | contig 47161 bp, 84 predicted proteins | sample LantaG_FD_87015 | JGI IMG/M metagenome (GOLD analysis project Ga0114918, IMG submission 87015) | Deep subsurface microbial communities from Baltic Sea to uncover new lineages of life (NeLLi) - Landsort_02402 metaG | ecosystem: Environmental > Aquatic > Marine > Oceanic > Sediment | place... | reverse complement strand
TTGACTAGCCTTCTCCTATTCGATCTATGGAGAAGGCTAGTCAAGAGCTACACTATACCGTAGGTGCAGCCGCAACGGCTATCAAAGTGATCTTAGACCAGTGTGACGCGATGGTAGATAGCTGGGAGGCGCGCGTTGAGCAGATGAACGCGCCCAACACATCTAGGGAGCTCACGTCTCCTGTGTTGAAGTCTGATAATCCAGCCGTCGTGTTTGATGAAGTTGGGGGTTTATAGCCATGAAGGGCACTACAAATAATTTTGGTCGTGACTTGGAACATCGTTTCAGGAAACGGGTGTCGAAAGCGCAGACGCATAATGACGAGCAGGCAAAGCGCCTAGACTTGGAAGACTTGCATCGTCGTATTGCGACGTATAAGCAGCGGTGGGGAGAAGAACCACAGTTGTAGTTAAGAGGAGGGGTGGTATGAGACGCATAAGTGTTCGTCGACGTTCAGCAGCTTCACCGGTAATCCAAGGTGTCGACTACCATGGGTCCGGATCTGCTGGAACTGGGCTTGCGCCTTCTCCTGGTCGTATGGTACGCGTAATTCCTGGTCTTCCTTGGGCTAACCGTGGTGTTAGACGTCCCATGCATCCACTGAATTATCTTCCGAGCTACCCGTTTAGAACGAACTCACCTGGCTATTTTTAGTATGCCAAAAAAGCTCTACCATACGACGTCCCTTCGCGGGCTATTGGAAATCTTACGTGACCACGCTATAGATGCGAAGAACGGGTTTGTTTCGTTTTCAGAGATCCCCTTTGTTGGCGATATCAGCGCTAACGACGTAACCATGGTGTTTGATGGTTTCCGGTTAGCTCCGCAACTGGACAAAGTAGAGTACTCGGAAACGTGGTACGACGCACATCCCGAACAAGCCGCGTACGTGGCGGGTGAAGGATGGCAAGAGCAATACACTGAACCAGAGGATTGTTACGACCGTGACAGCGGGGAGGATGAAGAAGACGATTGGGAGGAGCCGGATGAGGAGTGCCTGGAGGCGGCGTGGCGCGAGGCTGAGCTATCTTCTTTTATGTACAAGGACGCAGAGCGTGAGTGGGTGAGTCGTGCGGAGGGTGTAGCGGTACCCTTTGCGCCAGAAGATCTTACCGAGATTTTAATAGCTGCCGACCGTCAGATGGACGCGGTAGAGGGTGTACTAGACGAGACAAACTTCTCCACTCCGGTAGCGATTCGTCAAGCGGGAACGCGTATTGCGCGGGTTTCCGAGAATGGTGGTGCGGGTATTTTGTTTACGGATGGCGCGCGCATACTGCTCCTGCAGCGTAGCCAGGCTGTTGACCAGGCAGGGACTTGGGTAATTCCAGGTGGTGCCTGTAAAGTCGGTGAGGATCCCAGAGACGCCGCCTATCGGGAAACGATGGAGGAGATAGGGCAGGTACCTCCGCATACGCTTTTAGATTGGTACGTGCTGGAGCAGCCCTTTGAGGAAAAAGACACTCCGCTGTTTACCACGTTCCTCGCTGAAGTAGCTCCAACTTTTGTTGAAGGTTTTTTGGGCACTTTGGATAACGAAAGTACCAGCTGGGGTTGGTTTAACAAAGAGGAGGTAGACCAGCTTCCTCTACATTCCGGCTTGCGTATTTTGTTAGATCGCACGAATCCATTTTTTAGCAGCATGCACCATGCTTCTGCTTCTAAGGAAGAGCTCGAACAGCTTCCAATGGACCTGCTAGATCGTTTGGCGTTTGGTATTACCGAAGGTGTCCATCGACTTCCTTTGTCGTCCATCAATATCAAGTATGAGGACGACTATAAAAATGCGGTAGACGAGATTGAAGAAGGTCTTTGGGTTCCAAATGATACCGAGGAGCCGATAGACGTATCTCTGGAACGTGGTGTTTACTGGTTAGAAGATGGCCATCATCGTTACGTTAACGCACAGAAGCAGGGGTTAGCAGATATCCTGGCAAACCTGCAGATAAAAGATAATCCAGTGAGAGCACTAATGCAGAAACGTACTTCAGAAACCGTCGATGACGCTGTGCGGGTTGCCTCGGTTAGCGTAGAATCCGCCTCTGCACGAGCGCTACCTCCACCTATGGACGCTGCTTTAGCACCTTTTGTTGATAAGCTGGTGTACGAAAAGAAGAGTGATCCGGAATACGCGAAGCCGTACTCGTGGGTTTTAGGCCAGGCTGCTAAGCTTATCCAGAAACTCGTAAAGATGGGCGGCACCCTTCCTGGTGTGACCACTAAGCTTGTGAATGAACGCGATGACCTCGCTGCCAAGTTAGAAGTGGTATATTCGACTCTTGAGTCCGATCCAAGGGGTTCAGCGAAGAAGATGGTTGGGTTGTTTGACGACTTTTATGCACGCACAGTCCCTGAGATGGAGAAGGTAAGTAAGCCATCAGCGGGATTTCTTGGGATGGACCTGGGGATATTTAATGGTCTACTACAGGGGTCTGCAGAGAAAATATTGTTGGGGTGGCACCAGTGGTTTGAGGCAGCTGCACGTACTTTGCAAGCACAGCAAGCCGGGGGTGCTGTTACGGAAGACGCGCGCGGTTTGGTGAAAGACCTTGCGGGGGACAAGCCGATAAGTGATCTGGAAAGGCTTGTGAAGGAGAAGGGCGAGAAGATGTTACAGCAGGGACTGAAGCCTGGGATTCAGCCTTCTCAACCAGAACCACCAGCAGACCTTCCTCCTCAGGAACAAGGGATACTGTCGCAGCAGCTTCAGCAGCAGCTTCAGGCGCCTGAGGATGACGACGAGCCCGTGCCGCTTACCAAGGTTAAAACTCCAGCGCCAGGCTCTCCTACAAAGTGGCAGGTGCAAGCACCCACTACAGAAAAAGCACCTACGTCTGAAAAGGGCACTTTCAAGATTGATCCTACTGTTTTTCGGAAGCTTCTTCAGCAGAGGACCACATAGCCATGGGGAACTCGAAAGTAGTACGCTATCTTGGTACTGAGTATCAGCGGGCAGAATTCTCTTCCGTAGGAGAGTTTTTGATTACTGCAGATTCTCCTCGTTCAGAAGAGGAGTGGAAGCAGTTTTCACAGGACCTATACGCCTTCTATAAGGGCCAAGTGGACGCTATGACCGACTTTGATGAAGCGTCAGCTATGCTCCAAACGGTGGGGGAAGATCTGCGTACTTTGCAGGATCTGTATCGGAAAGCCGAGAGTAGCTTCGACATCCGTACATTGCGTGACCTCATGCAGATGGCTACCACGTTGTTGAACAAGGACATGAAGCAGCTGGTACCCGCGCTTCAGGAACAGTACAAAAAGCTGGTCTCCATTAAGAAGGCGAAACAGGCTCACGACAAGATCAAGAAGCAAATTAGTAGCATGCCTCAGCGCGGCATGAATAAATGGTTCTGAGGGGGCTATCATGTCGGGACAGCAGCATAAAGCAAAGAAGGTTAGCGACGCCACTGAGTCAGCTATCAATGCGTTGAACCAGTACCCTGGAATGGACGCTTTTGCGAAGGAGCAGGTAGACTCCGTACTGCAGAGCTTAACCACCGCGCAGAACTTAATGCACCAGATGCTGGCGTTTGTGACTTCGATATCACAGCATAATGATCGTCTGGTAGCGTTGGTTGGCAGTCTTCAAACTACCGTGGAGCAGAAGCCCTTTAATGCTTTGTTCAACTTAGGGAAGGTTTCGGCGTCGATGGACGTAGCTGCAATGGAGAACACCTTGCGCACCCTTGCTAATAATGGTGCACAGTTTGTTGCGGCGTATCAGGAGGCGGTAACGTTATCTGCTCAGGCCAGCAAGACAGTCGACAGCATTATAAAACAGGCGGAGCAAGCTGTTCCAGACGACGAAGAGCCTGCCACGCAGAGTACCGGGGTTCCTTCGTCGTACTATCAAGAAACGTCCACCCCAGCGGAGGGGTTTGAGTACGTGTAGTAGTCATCCAGCACTTGACATATCCAGCTGCTTAGGTATATTGGATGCAGTAACCGTGGCGGACACAGTTCACCACAAAACCAAGGTTCAGGTAAATGCTTCAAGAGATACGCAAACATAAGATGTCAGTTGAGACACCCGTGGTCTCGACGCATCCGTGTCTCTATGGATTTGGGACCCGACCATGGCTCAATCTGTATTCTGCAGGTAGTGCCATCGATCCCGAACCCCCAGGCGGCTGAACCGTGTAACAAGCAGAAACCACACGAAAAGGTCGCCCGGCACGAAAGCTCGGCGGCCTTTTTTGTTGTTCGTTCTCTTTGATTCAGGGTGATAGGTTGGAGGCGAGGAGAGTAGGACCTGGATTAGGAGTGAGAAGATGGTTCCACGGTTGGATTCGTCTGACCCCGCGGCGCTTCGATAACCAACGACAACAGTGTGGCTTTACGTCTTTGATAACTGAATAGTTTAAGATGAAAAGCCTTCCTGGCGGGGAAGGCGGATATAGCTTTGGCTCACTACCGTCTTCCCCGCTTTTTTACTCGTCGGATTCGTCACTCTTTGGCCATTGATATCCGGGGTATACAGTATCGCGTTCTTTTTGATCGCGCTTGGCGTAACCGACAACTTGTTGGATGTCGTTGAGCAGCTGTGCCATGGAAGGAGGCAGAGCGCGGATGTCCACGTTTTCACGGATAGCCGCTGCTTGGTCCGAGATGACTTTGGCAGCGACGTTAAGCGCCGCTTGCATACGCTGGATGCGTCCGTGTACGCTACCACCAGCTGTACCGCCCTTGGTCATAATCGTCTCTACATCGCCCTGATCTGCTTCTTTAACAAACTCATGAAGGAGGTTTGTCACGGTGGCGATCTGCTTAGCGGTGCTAGCGAGCTCTTGTGATAGATGGCTGTAGCTGGCTCGGCGGTACAGATGTCCGTCAACTCGGATGTGGGTGGGTACCTTGGGTGCCATTACTCTCCTCCACCGCCGTCGCCACCGCCATCCCCATCACCGGCTCCCGCTCCATCTGCGTGCGGGGGAGGACCATTGCGGTCAAGATTGACGCCGGTTTCCTTCGGCTTCTTTTTACCGTCGCTGCTACCCTTTTGGGTGTAGTACATGTTGCGGCTGTCTTTGATAGCCTGCTGGACGCTTTTTTCACCCGACTTACCGACATCGCTGAGAGGTACTCCATCGGTGTCTTCGATAGGATGTGAAGCATCTACGCGTACGTACTGCGTGTCTCCAATTTGGATGATGTGCGCTTGCTTACCCATCCGTTTGTTGCGCGCTTTCATAGCGTCTTTGCGCGCTTTCATAGCGTCTTCGTGCGACACAAATGAATCCAGGACCTTGTGGTTTTGTCTTGTGTCACACAAGCACCATTTGTGCTCTTTTTGTTTAGCCTCACCCTTTTCGCAGTGACGCACGCGAAAGTCTCCCGAGTTACCGGGACCTGCTGTGTACGCATCGATGTGCATGTAATGTACGCCGTTTAGTTTAATGTACTTTGGTGCGGACATCGCTACACCTCCTCAGTACGCTTGTACAGCTGGCCTTCGATCTTGATGAACTCTGGCGTTGGATTGGCGTCTACGCGGTTGTAGATGTAGCCATTTACTTTGATTTGGTTGGGCGCCGCGCCTTCTCCGCCGAGGTCCTTCATGGTCTTCTCGACCTCTTTTGCGGGGTCCTTCGCGGCCGTGGCACCGTCTTCTCCGTTGGCTTTTTCCCAATCCTTGATTTCACCTGAGGGTACCTTTTGTACGTCCGTACCAGGGTTTGGGCCTTCAACCTTTGCCGAGTCTTTGCTCTCTTTTGCCATCTTGTTTACCTTCGCTTCCGTGAGTTTATTGATACCACGTTTCGTTAACATGATTGTGAGAAAGTCGGTGTCTATATCGTTAAGCTGCTCATCGGTGAGCTCCGGATATTGGCGCCTCACACGCTTGAGTAACTGTTGTCTTTTTTCGTCCATGACAGATTCCTTTGGTGGATTGTCCGAGTTGGTTTAAGGTGCTCGCCTGCTAAGCGGGTGTACCGCAAGGTACCGGGGGTTCGAATCCCCCATCCACCGCTACTCTTTAATCAGGGATTCTTTGATGATGTCGTACAGGCTACGGCCATCAGTATTTTTGAAGCCCTTGAGCTCGTTTGCTTTGTCGGGAGGAATACCGAAGTCTGCCGCAAACACTGCTTCGTTGGACATGGGCTCCGGATCACTAGCCTCGGCATCCGGTCCTTCGTCGGCACGTCGGTACCGGCGCCCATTGATTCGGATTGCCGATGGGGCTGTACGTGCCGCACTTGCGGTTGTGTTTGTTTGGTACGGTTTTGACATTTCAGCTTTCAACTGTTTAACGGTCTCTACAAACTTTCGTGCTGACTTGTCAGCGTTGTACAACAGTTCTCTCATGCTTAGCATAGATTCGTAGTCTTTTTTAACCGTTTCTGATAGTACGTCGGGAGCCGGGAGTTTGCTGAACCAGGTGGTGACGTCGGCTAGATCTTCTGCGGCGTAGTGGGCGTAATCAGATACCATATCGCGGGCTACTCCGCGTGGTGGCGGCGCGTCGCCTTGGCGCCGTACACTCTCGTAGGTGTCATGTCCGAACCCAACGGTGAACCCCATTTCTTTGAGGTGGCCCTTCTTGATGATTTCAAGAACCAAGTCTAACATGCTAATGGGGCCTTCAGGATAGAGTCCCTTGACATTGTCTACCCGGAAGATATTAGGGTCTTGTGTAAGCTCTTCAACTTTCTTGTAGAAGCGTTTGAACCACTCTGGGTTGCTGCTTTTACTCAGCATGCTCATCGCGGCGTATTCTTTTTCGAGCATATCGGCCAGCTGTTGCTGTACCTCTTCCGTGAGCTCACCGCTGTTCATACTGTCGAGGATCCGGTCGAGGACTTCTTTTCTAACGCTGTTTAGCAACGTGTACACCGCGTCTAGCTCTGGATCGTGTGGCCTGCTTTGCTCTAGCATGTACGCCTGTTGCCACGGCTCTCGGTAATGCTCTTTGATGTCTCTTTCGTATTCCTGTCGTTTTGCGAGCAAGTCTTGCTCGTCTTGTTCTTCTCTGTCTGTGTACTCTTGCTCCCAGTCGTCTCGGGCACGCTTAGCAAGCCTGTAGAGAGCCCCGTTTACTTCGATCGCGATGGGTTGTTTTTTACTCATCTGTTTCATCCTTTTCCGAGGCCTCGGCTTCACACAGAAATCGAAGACTGTCACCAAGTGCGCAGATTTGGTCTACGGATATTCCTGCAGACCCTAGTACAAGGCGGACAACCTCAGCAACGTTGGGGTCTTTCAAGTCTGGGGGTGTTTGTTCTGTGTCCGCAAGTACATAGGTCACACCTGCGTAACGGAGTTTTTTAGGTACAGCTTTATGCATTGATTTCTCCAGGTGGGAATCAGTATAGACTAACTATTATGTTTAGGTGGGTTGTCCGAGTTGGTTTAAGGTGCCTGCCCGGAAAGCAGGTGTACCGCAAGGTACCGTGGGTTCGAATCCCTCACCCACCGTTTTTATTTGGCGCGTTCGGATAGTGGCTATTCCAGTCGGCTGTAAACCGACCGCTTCGGCTTCGGTGGTTCGAGTCCACCACGCGCCAGTATGAGACCGCGACGGCTCAGAGGCCCTTTACGCTATACCACCATACCATGGTCAAGGGTGGTACGTCGTGCGTGTGAAAGCGCGTGGTTGGTGACGGACTGTGAGAGGTCGCGCCTCTGGCTGTCACCACCCACAAATGGAGCGATAGTACAAATGGCAAGTGCACGCGGCCGTAACCCGCCAAATCTAGGTTCGAATCCTAGTCGCTCCATATCTTGTAAAATACAGGTAATGAAAGAATACGCAGCAATAGGAACCCGAGACCTGTATTCCGAGCAGAGCATGCTTTGTTACCGCGTAGGTAAGCTCATGGCTCAGCATGGGTGGATTCTACACACGGGTGCAGCGCAAGGAGCCGATCAAACTTATGCGTTAGGTGCCCTGCGCGCTGGCGGTAGGGTGATGCTGCATCTTCCTTGGGATACCTACGAACGTCATTGGGTCGCAGAAGTCCGAGCTCATTATCCCGGAAAGGTACGCTCACAGTCTGTAGAGGAGAGCCCGCAGTACACTAAAGCAGAGGGTTCTGTGCTCACGTTTCATCCCGCGGCAGATCGTTTAAAACGGGGTGCACTTCTCTTACATGCTAGAAATTACAACATAATTTCTCCATACCTTGACAATCCTGTGCGGTTCGTAGTAGCTCTTCCTAGTTCGCGCGGTGGTGGTACAATGCAGGGTATTCGAGTGGCTAAGGCGCTGCATGTTCCAGTAATACGAGCGGATAAGCTGCCCCCTCCAGAAATTAAGAAACGGCTTGATCAAATATTGACACAACCGAAGGAAGGTCCCTTATGATCGATGTCAAGTACTACTTAGTGGCTCTGGCCGACAGAGGCATCACACGTAATGTGGAATTCGTTAACCGTTTAGTAGTGGGTCTTAACCCCACCGATTGGTTTGTGGAGAGCGGCTGGAACGCAGAGTACGTGCTTTTGAATTTCTGGGAGATCTCTGAAGGTATCTTTGGGGAGTTTCCTCACGAGGACCAAGAGAACGCGTGGGATGAATTTCGCCAGATAGACCCCGATGCGTATTGAGGTGTCGTATGATTCCTACTCCAACTGAAAAACCGTTTCCACATGCGCGGGTCACCGTAGGGGAATGGCCGCCCGATGACGCGAGCCCAGGGGAGACCGCTGCTAGCTGGTGGGCTAATTGCAGCTACTGGCGTACGTACGCTCCTCCCGCTTTCGGGGCGACTGTGACCTTCGTGGACGGGTATAAGCCTGCACTCGATGTTCATTTACTGTGGTGGCATCTTCAGTTAGGTTGGTTTGCGTTATGATGGAAGCGTGGCCGAGTGGCCGAAGGCAACGGTCTTGAACACCGTAGATCTGCAAGGGTCCGGGGGTTCGAATCCCCCCGCTTCCTTATAGGAGGGCGCAATAGTGCAAAAACCAGAAAAGTATACTCTCGAATTTTACGACTACTCCGAGATACAAGAGTACATCGAAAAGAAGTATGCTGTCAAAACTAGGGATTATGCGAGAAAATGGGAGCACTCTTCCGAGTGGCACAGGAAAAAAGGGCATGTCGGAAAATTAGACCCTGAAGGAAAGACTTTAGGTTCTTCTCAAATCTGGTTTAGAGAGTACCAAGAGGATCCAGAGGGCGCTGCAAAGGAACCTCCGTATCTCGACTTCTGGCATTGGTTGCTGGATAACATCGAAATACGTCGAGAAGGTATTATAGAGTTTTCTCCCGGAGGTCTGCTAGAAAACGGAAAGGGTATCGTCGAGATACCTGATTTTGTGAAGCACATTTTATCGCTATTCCGGGCTGAGTTCGGGGATTCATTTTTGATTCAAACGTCTTGGTAGGAAAACTATACGCGAGATGGCCAGATCATTCTTCCAGGAGTATCAGGATGCAAAAGTTTTCGATAGGTAAAATGGATAAAATGGGTCTCGCTGAGCTTCAAGTACTCGGTGTTCTGCAGGAGGCGAACCGCTTGTTTTTCCATCCGCTGGGATTGGCGCTCGCGTTTGTTTTTGACGACGACAGCCGTGCCACCGGAGAAGTGATGATCTTGGCGACCGAAGACCCAGAGGGGATCGCTTTTCTTCCGCCCAATGCTGACAAGGGAGCCGCGTTTGAACGATGGCAGCGTGACCGTTGTCCCGATCGTTATAAACAACTTGGTTGGAAGATTGAGCCGCTCGGAGGCAAGGAGTCCTAGCATGACGATGTTTCCAAAGACTACCCGTGTTCCTTTTGTGCCCGAGAGTTTTGTGGACGGGAAGATGCCGTTACGCGAAGAGGTAATGCGGCAGAGCACCATTCAAATATGTACAGAATGTGGTAATGAGTTGGAGTACAGTTACCCGTCGTATACTTGTCCAGAGTGTGGCGAGACCTACACGTTCAAAGTTTAAGTAGTGGAGGATCCCTAGATGAGAAATTACCGGACATATCCTCCAGAAGACAAGGACTCCAGCCACCTGGGCACGATGTTAGCGGATTCCACGAAGGAGGTGGACTACCTATCAGTGGTTATTTTTGTTTTCATGCTACTCGACTCCGGGTTGCCCGTGGAAAAGTTAAGCCTTATACTTGACTCTGTTGCAACACTTGACCCGAAGGAAGATACTGCGGTCGCGTGTAACTGTTTAGGCCGTGCACGGTTAGCGGTAGGGCTCGTAAACGCTTTCCTGCTGAAAGATTCGTACGCGCGCGGATTAGAAGATATGTGATGGTGGGTTGTCCGAGTTGGTTTAAGGTGCCTGTTTCGAACGCAGGTGTACCGCAAGGTACCGGGGGTTCGAATCCCTCACCCATCGTAGGCCCTTGTAACTCAGTAGGCAGAGTACTTCCTTGGTAAGGAAGAAGTCGCCGGTTCGAATCCGGCCGAGGGCTCTCATAGAGGAGAAGGAAGATGCGGCATTACGAAGGTTTAGGTTTACCCGGGGGAGACGGCCCCTCACCACTGGTTTTGAGGAATCCTTCAGAGGACTCACCTCCAGTCGCTGCGGCAGTAGAGATTTTCATGAACGAGGGGCTGAAGAAGCACGGCGCGGTCCCTCTCATGGTGGACGGGGTCGACGTGATGTCAGAGCTCAAGCGTGTGCGTTGGTTTGCGCTTACTGGGTACGGTATCGCAACATTCTCTACCGCGTTGGCTATCGCTGCGTTGGTGTTCATTTTCCTTCACCATTCTTCATGACTTTGCAGGAGTAACTCAATTGGTAGAGTGTCAGCCTTCCAAGCTGAACGTTGCGGGTTCGAGTCCCGTTTCCTGCTCAAGCCCAGGACTTACGGACCCTGGGCCTAGGGAGCCAAGCACCCTGTCGACGACCGTGGTCCCGTGGAACGCTAGCTCCCGCCTGCAACCATACTTCAATGGTAGAATCCTTGATTGCCAGTCAGGGGATACGGGTTCGAATCCCGTTGGTTGCTCAATGATGGGGTTTGAACTAGAAGCATTATTATTCTCAATGTAGAAGAAATGCTACAATATGTGTGAACCAACTTACCTATACGTAACGGATAGAAAGTTGTCCGCATGAGGAGCATTGAGATGCCTACTGGAACGTCATTGAAGGTATTATCTGATGGTCCCGTTGATTACTATTCATTACAGCGGTGCCCATCCGAACGTCCATGTAGTAAGATAGATTGTCGTTATCATTTGGCGGTGGGGTGGAAAGGGAGAGGTGGTAAGACTAAACCCAAGCTTACCTTTCCTGACGTAGAGCTAGATGATCTCCCTGAGACCTGTGCGTTAGACGTCGCACAGAAGTATGATGGACTCACTTTGGCTCAGGTTGGGTTGCTTCTAAATGTTACACAGGAACGCGTACGTCAAATCGAGTTCAAGGCGTTGCGCAAGATACGAAGCGACATGGAGGACATTGTAAAGTACTTGGGTTTGTAATATGCCACCGTAGCTCAGTTGGCAGAGCGCTTCACTTGTAATGAAGATGTCGCGGGTTCGACTCCTGTCGGTGGCTCAAGGTAATGTTTGCGCCGATGTAGCTCAGTTCGGCAGAGCGCTTCATTCGTAATGAAGATGTCGCAGGTTCGACCCCTGTCATCGGCTTGTAGGAGATTCCTATGGACACGTATGCCGCATTATACGATTTTGCTGTTTTCTTTTGGTGTGCCTTCAGGCAGCTAATCCTTTGCTTTCATAACCTGTCGGGGTAGTTCAACTGGTAGAACGCGGGCCTCATAAGTCCGTCGTCGGCGGTTCAACTCCGCCCCTCGACATTTTTTCAGTAATAGTTACTCTGTGAACAGGTGGCCGAGTGGTTAGGCACTGGTCTGCAAAATCAGCTACGTGGGTTCGAATCCCACCCTGTTCTCTTATCTAGGAGGCGTTATGAGCGCTCGTGCAATACGTAGGCATCACCGAGATCGTATTTGGGCTAAGCGGAAATACTATTACGGGGGAGCCACCGACACACACTGCTGGAAGGCGTCAGATCCGCGTAAACGCATGGTGGTCAGTACTCCGAAGTTATGCGATAGACCCTGCTGCAGTAAAAAGAAGCAACGTGCTTGGGGCGATGTTCCCCATCGGGAACGCCTGGCCCTATTTGTTGCTGAGCAGCAGTTGACCGAATGGAAGGATGACGATGTTACAGTTGAGGAACGAGATCCAAATGTTGGGCTCAAAATACCTGGAGTCTAACTTGTATAAGACTTGGCCCATTTTCAGTGAGCAAACGTGCGTAATTTGTGGGGAGAAGTTTAAGCGGGAGTGGCTGTGGAAGTTCAGCCCGAAGCGACGTCATCAACTGGAACAGTCGGTCACAAAATACGCGTGCCTAAAGTGTACGTCAGATCGGTATAACGAAGCCGTACTCACGATCGACAAATACTATCAAGAGCTGGCATTTTCACGTCTTCGCAGGGGACCGTACAGATATTGAGGTGTATGTTGTAAAATGTAGGTAATGAACTACGGGGCGTAGCGCAGTCTGGTTAGCGCGCCTGCTTTGGGAGCAGGATGTCGGAGGTTCGAATCCTCTCGCCCCGATCATAAGGAGGGCACTGTTATGCTAAAGAAGTCTGATCTCCTCGTCACTCGATTTCGCTTACCGCATGAAGACCTGCGTCATGCTGGTTCTGGTTGCCTGGTTCACCACAAGTCCACGCAAAAGGTTTACGTGGCCGACGCGGAACAGCCCTTTCCTTTAAACAAGAAGGATGCCTTAGGGCTCGCTTGTTCTGATTTGGGTATTACTGAGGAAGATCTCAAACAACAGCAAGATGCTGTTGTCTTTCCCGACTGGATAACCACACAGTTGTACCACCGTAAATACGACGCGTTTTCCATCACGGTGTTCTTTCTTCGTGGAGAAGAGGATCCGGAGATGGAGGGTTGGACGTGGGGTATCGACGACGAGGAGGCGGAGGAGTACGACCCTGGTCTTTACGTAACGCCGGAGGGGGCCATACGTGCTGCGGAGAAATGGGCTACTGGGTTACTTAGCAGCAAGAACGACCCTGAGTCCGACTCGGAGGGCGAGAGAAGTACCGAATCCCCGAAATAACCCCTGAGATAGCGGAGCAGCTGGCGCAGGAGATGCACGAAATCCGTAAGGACTTCCATAAGGAGCTCCAGAAGATGTGGCACATCCCTGTACATGAACGACTTGCTGTTTCACGTTAGGAGAGTCAGATGCCTCAGTTTGAAGCCACTTTAGACAAACTACAAGAATCTTTGGATCTATTGGACGACGTCGAAAAACGACGTACGCATGGGCTACAGCAGGCTAGCCGGTATGCCTCTTTACTGTCTATGAATATGCTGCAGGTGGAAGGAGTTTTGGATCGGGCGTATTCTGCCGCATTAGGGCATACTTTTTCGTGTTTTGTGGCTTTCAGCGATGCGTACGAGGAAAAGTATGGTGTCCCTAAGTCGTAAAGAAGCCGACGTTCTCCAGTTGGAGGTTCATTGTTTGTTGTATTGGGACCTCTCTGCTGGGCACCCTTGTCGGTTAAAAGTAGACGCCCAAACAGAAAACCTTTTGTACAGTCTTGATGGTTTGGAGTTTTCTACCAAGGTTTTCAAGCGCACACCTGATAACGTACCACCAGACGTTTTTCATTGCCCGGTAACTGGCTACCCGTTGCGACCACTCTACATCGATTTGAGTGATGGCGTGATTAAGCGGGCGGTTCCTATCAGCTGGAATGAAGGCGTCGACTATCAAAAATGGCGAACGATTAAGGAAGCGAGCCGTGTAAAAAATGATTAACAGTACACGTCATTACTCTGAGTGGGACCTGTGTGCGCTCAGTGGAAAATCAAACATTGGTGTGGTGTCCATTACTGAGCCCGATCGTTTTGTGTCCGATTTAGACGAGAGCAAATGGGCGTCGGTACTCCGCTTGTACTTTCACGACATCGACCGTAAGTGGCAGAACTACGCGCTCTTTACTATCGAGCAGGCGGACCAAATTATCGATTGGTTGCAGGAGCATGAAGAAAGCCTTGAGGGTGTATACGTGCACTGCGCAGCTGGTATTTCACGTAGCGCCGCTGTGGCTAAGTTCATTTCGGATGTGTACGGTTTGTTCTTCGATCATAGAAAGGGCGCGCTGTTTAACCGCCATGTGTATCGTGTACTTAGGGAACGCATTGTTGAGCGTGGTATAATCTCTGTAGAGCAGTTGCGTAAGCATGCGGAAGAACAACCCTTGACGCGGTACGGTGCTCACATTAAATTTACAGAGTAGTTTACGCGGTCCCGTGGTCTAGTTTGGCTAAGGACGCCGGGCCCTCAACCCGGAAGTCGCGGGTTCAAATCCCGCCGGGATCATCGCTTTGTGCTTGCGTGGATCCGTTGAGCAGTCGGCGGATACCCAGACCATTGATGCGTAAAGCCCCTCATCTAGGTGGCCCCGATCTTATCGGGGATGTGAGGAATTCCGAGTCAATGCGCGGAGTCAGTGGTGGAGCACAGAGCCCTCGGGGCGTTAGCTCAGTTTGGGTAGAGTACCTGACTGGCAGTCAGGATGTCGCGGGTTCGAGCCCCGCACGCTCCACTTTTTATTACGGAGGGCTATTACGTGTATACGGAAACAGAATGTTACGGGATGGCGCAGGTTCTCTCTGAAAGTTCTTCAGCACGACGCTGTATTTTTCAACGTAACGAACGACGTCATTCTTTTTTCTGAAGGGCCTAATGGAGAAGACGGTTTTGTAATACCCCTGCATGGAGCCCTCGGTTTTTCTGGAAGCGAAGAATTGTTGTCTGGAAATGAATTCTATTGTAAAGTACGCGATAGTGATTGGTTCTTGCTGGTTAAAGGGCCATTAAAAAGTTAGTTAATTCGGGGCCTTAGCTCAGTTTGGGAGAGCACCTGCCTTGCACGCAGGACGTCGCCGGTTCGAGCCCGGCAGGCTCCACTAAGATGATGAAAAAAGATCGTACAAAGACTGGTGGTACTCCAAAGTGCCGTGCTTGCGGGAGTACCGACCTGTACACAGAGGTCACCTGCCCTAAGTATACGCATAAACACTCCTTGATGGGCGGGGTCTTCGTTCTGTGCAACACGTGTAAGGCCACCAGAAGTTCCAGGTGGCCAAAACTTTCCGAGGTAGCTTCGGTTTAGATACGAATCGGCAACTCACCTTGTAAAATGTAGAGTAGGGTCTACCTCAACAAGGAGTTACTAATGAAACGTTTGTACGCTACCGTTCTGTCTTTGGTTATGTTTTCGATGCTGGCGGCATGTCCACCACCGAATCCAAATACTCCGGCTGCTAAGTATCAACCCGGGATTACTACTGTGATTGTGTCCAAAACTGTAGTCAAGGCGGGTTACTCTACCTTCCTGGGTGTTGAGTCTGCGCTACACGAGACCTGCGATGATAAGGTATGCGCGAAGCTCCATCCGGAAAAAACAGGAGCTCCTTACAAGGCCTGTATGTCACAGGACCATGCTGCTGTTGCTGAGTGGAAAACGTGTTACGGAACGATGGCGCAAGCGAAGCCAATCGTGGACAAAGCGGTTCCGTTAGCACTGTCTGTGCTAGACGAAGCCCAAGCTTCACTTGAGTTTGCCATACAGTATGAGACAGCGAAAGAAGCAAAGGAAGTGGCGAAAGACCCTGCTAAGCTGCAAGCATTTTGTGCCAGCGCATTTCCAGAGAAAACAGGTGACCAGTACACGAAGTGCATCGCGGGGCAGCCGTTGGCAAAAGCAGATTGGCAGGCGTTGTTGATTAAGGGGTCGTGCGTAGTTTATGCTGCTCTTGCTTTTGTTCCTGTAGAGTACGCGAAGTATACGGAGCCCATTCGTATTTGGTTCAAGGGCTACGGTAGCTGTAAATAGGACTAGCGGTTCCGTGGATTCTTGTCATACACAGCCTCTGCAGGGTGGTGAAGTAGTATCACGCGTGGCTCATAACCATGAGATCCCAGGTGCAATTCCTGGTCCTGCTAAACGCTGGAGTCCGTCCGCCCGGACGGAGTTAAGGGTCTCCCCGACCCAGACCCAGCGGTCTTGGGGATGTGGTGAAGTCTGGAGTTCACGGAGCCCTGTCACGGCTCAGATCGCGGGTTCAAATCCCGTCATCCCCGCTACCTTCCTAAGGATACCCCATGACTGAAGTATATGTGCGTCACATCACCAAGAACGGTGATGTGCATAAAGGTCACACAGCTGACTGTGCTGCTTGTCGGCGCGCGAAGGTTAAGAAGTCTGAGGCGCAGACGCTCAGGGAAAACGGACGTAAGGGTGGCCTCCAGTGGGCTAAGGAGCGTGCCGCGGCAGCTCCACCTCCTACCTGTAAGCACTGTAGTAAGGTGATCAATAAACAAAACAAGTCCGGGCTCTGCGTTAGTTGTGGAAACAAAGAGCGTAGTCGGCTTCATAAAGCTGCGTCCCTTAACAGCAAAAACAGACACTGCGCAAATCCAGAGTGCACCAACCCAATTAGAGACACCAATAAGACGGGACTTTGTGTGAAGTGTTACCGTAATTCAGAGATCTGGAATGAGTACAAGAAACATCACATGAAGTGGCTAGAAGCGTCGGCGACAAAGAAGCCCACCTAATTTCAACTACCATTATTATTTAGGCCCCATCGTTCAGCGGCCAGGACACAAGGTTTTCATCCTTGGAACGGGAGTTCGATTCTCCCTGGGGTCATAACGGGTAGGTAATCATGGCCAAAGACAAGTTACTATTCACGGTTCCCAGAAAGGATTTGCGTGTGGACTTTTTCCGCGCGGGCGGTCCTGGTGGGCAGCATCAGAATAAGACGAGCTCGGCTTGTCGGATCGTACATTTACCTTCCGGGGCTGTAGGTGAATCTAGACAGGAACGTAAGCAGGCTCAGAACAAAAAAATTGCTCTGCAGCGCTTGTCTGAGTCTAGGAAGTTCCTGGGTTGGGTGCGGATACAGGCAGCCATGATAGAACAGGGCTACCGCGACCTGGAGGATAAAGTAGACCGGTCGATGGCTCCGGTTAGATTGCGGGTTGAGCATATCGTGAAATATACGTGCGACGACTGCAAAAGGCACGCTGAGGTAGTACACCTTGAAGGCGATGAAGTAGGTATCCCAAAAGGATGGATCGCCGTCTCCGCTGATCTTCACTATTGCGAGTCCTGTCAGTCCCGCCAGTAACGAAAAGCAAGTACAATGAGAGTCGTTTGCATCAGTGATACCCACGGCGGGTACCGCGGGTTACACATCCCCGACGGAGACATCCTTGTTCATTCCGGCGATATTACTGCGTTCGGGACAGCAAAAGAAGCGATGGATTTCAATCGGTGGCTCGGAGAGCTCCCGCATACCTTCAAGGTCGTTATCGCCGGTAACCATGACGCGTTTCTAGCTAAGCGCTCTTTGTTAGATGCAGACCGCAGAGGGCTGTTGTCGAATGCGCACTACCTTCAGGACTCCGAGGTGACCGTGGGTGGGGTACGCATTTATGGGGCGCCTTGGACACCCGAGTTCAACGGTTGGCACTTTATGCTTCCACGTGGTAGCAAGGAGCTTCGCGCAAAGTGGGCCCGCATTCCAGACGGTATTGACATTCTACTAACACACGGTCCTCCAGCTGGTAAATGTGACTACTCAAAGTTGCAAAAATGGTACATTGGGTGTGATGGTTTGCGTGAGGCTGTTTTGAAGGTACGCCCCAAGTATCATGTATTCGGGCACAACCACGAAGGTTACGGCGTTCAGCTGGGCGAGTTCACCACGTTTGTTAACGCGTCAATTATGACACGTTCCTACCATCCAACAAATCCTCCGATAGAAGTCGAAATTTAATCCCCATGTTGTAAAATAGTGGTTGTAAGGAGGTGACGATGTTTGACTCATTGGTTTCTTGGTGGAACGTGTCCTTGATAGCGTGGGAGGACTTTCTCTCGCTGTTTTTAGGTTGGATCCTTGCTCCTATTTTTACGGGGTCTTTGGACGACGACTTTTAGTTTGGGGCGTTAGCTCAGTGGTAGAGTATTGGAAGACGGGGTTCGATTCCCCTACGCTCCACGTTGGTAACAGATCACAGGAAGGCACAGTATTATGGAAGCTCTTTTGTTCAAGGCGACGACGTTGCCTGACGCTTGGTTTCAGCTTGTGTACGCTTTGTTGAAGGGGGACGTCCCCAGAAATATTTACGAGATCGACAAAGGATCGTACGTGGGGCAGAAGCGTTTGGAGTTCCCCTACGTTACGGTGCAGATTGATAATCCAGGAGCTACGCCTACCATTCCTTTCATGCCTGAGGGGTCTAACCTTCCGCCACCAGTGGATGACATGGACTACGTGCGTGACTATTTCACGCGCTACCTCATGGGCACTGAGCTCGCGAATAACGAGACATATATTTACGGTACCTGGTTGGCACCGGGTGTGGAGCGGGTGATTGAGCAGCTACGCGATGCTCCGGGTAATAACCAGGCCGCGATCAGCATTGGTGGGTGGGCGCCTATGAGCGAGTTATTTGCCAAGCCAGCTCAAGGGTTATTTCCGACTGCGCAAGATACCGATAACTACATCGATCCCGGAACCGGTCAGCGCGACCCCGCGTGTCTACGTCTCGTAGACTTTCGTTACGACCAACACAACACGCTACACATGGTAGTGTACTTCCGTTCCTGGGATCTGTGGGGAGGTTTCCCGGCTAACCTAGCTGGCTTGCAGATGGTCAAGGAGTACGTGGCTGACGCTATCGGAGCGAAGGATGGTAAGATCATCGCGTCGTCCAAGGGACTTCACATCTATGATCATTGTATTGAAATCGCTGCTCAGCGTCTTAACATGCCTAACGTGGGTACGATGGACGACCTGATGGCATTCTTAGCGGATAAGCAGTAGCAATGCAGTACCGCGACGATGACGATCTCTGGAATGGAGACTGTTTTGTTGTAAAGCATCGTGTAAACGCCATGTTAGTTAACCACGATAACGAGGAACATTGGATTCCGTACTCCCAGATTCACGATGACTCGGAGCTTTACGAGAGTACCCCTATCAACGAAGATGGGAATCTGGTTATCCCTTATTGGCTTGCCAAGAAAGCAGGATGGGTATGACGGAACAATTTAAGAGGTCAGATCTAGTAAAATTGACTGTTTTGTGGGAAGGGAACACCAAGACGGGTGAGCAGTATTTTAGCGGTTACTTGGGCAACGCAAAGCTGCTGGTTTTCAAAAACAGATTCAAAGAGACGGAGAAACACCCGGATTGGGTCGTCTACGTCGTGAACAAGATTTCCAAGGAAAAGCAAGAGTCGGATAACGGTGCAGACACATCACCGCAAGATCTCTCTGGGGGGTTCGCTTACCCAGATGACGAAATTCCATTCTAGGAGGTCTTATGAACACGCGAGAGTTAATGAACGCAGTGGCCGAAGTGGCGCAGGAAATTGATGCCGCATATGCTGCGCAAGATCTTACGCGGGATATACAATGTCCTCTTTGCGGCGCTAACTTGGGGTATGGAAAAGCGGTAATGACTAACGGACACCGGCACGCCTTTTGTTCTACAGAGGGCTGTGATTTCAGCTTTACGGAGTAGTCGGTGTAAAGGTGTTCTTATGGATCAGCGCAAGGTAACCACTGTAGGTAAGTTTCTTTGCTTAGTGCTGCGGCACAAACCAGAGGCGATTGATTTACAGTTGGATAGCGGTGGGTGGGCAAACGTAGATGAGCTTCTGCAGAAGCTGGAGCAGTCCGGACGTCCTCTTACAAAAGAGGAGCTCGTCTCCGTGGTTAACATAGACAACAAGCAACGCTTTGCGCTCACCTCTAACGGTGCGTTGATTCGTGCTAGTCAAGGTCACTCTATTGCTATCGATTTAGGTTACGCACCTACGGAACCTCCCGCACGGCTTTGGCATGGAACAGCTAAGCGGTTTATCTCCAGTATCTTCAGTACGGGGTTACTGAAGATGAATCGGCATCACGTGCACCTGTCCGCAGATAGAAATACTGCCTATACCGTTGGTAAGCGGCATGGGTCACCTCTTGTGCTTCGTGTGGACGCTCGCGCTATGCACAACGATGGGTACGGATTTTTCCTTTCCGCTAATGGCGTGTGGTTAACCAACAACGTACCTGTAAGCTACCTTCACGAGGAACCAGACCTTGTGGAAAAGGATAGACGATGAACAACACTACTTGTCTTCGTTGTGACTGTGCGGTGGACGACGACTCCCGGGGTGGGCTATTCATGTTTTATCCTGTGTGTAAAGAGTGCGGTGAGCTGTTGTCGATGGCCCAAGATAGAATTCATGCAGGACCTACGGGGCCACACGCAATGGAGCTTATGTTTTGCCAGGGGCCGTCTCTCACCAAGAAACTGGATGCTATGCGTAAGTTGGGGTATGACGAGGCCACTTTCTTAATGGATGAGATGAGTAAAAAGGCTAAGCTAAAACTAGCCACGTCGCTAAAACTAGCCACGTCGGAGTAATTTTCCCCATGACTGAAGAGGATAAAGTGCTGCGCGCCTCCCTGCAGCCGAGAGGTCATACTTGGGTGACAAATGGTGTTAGTTCAGCTGACGACTACGATGGGGAGGAGTCTGTGCCCGTACCCATTTATGCTGCCTTTTCAGAGTATCCGCCTGGTGTAACATCGCACACGGAGATTGCATGGTCAGAGGTGGAGGATCATATGGTTATCAATACTGCCGTTTTTAACGGAAAGATTCTTTAGTAGGAGGTTACTTATGACTGTGACACGACGAGGATTTCTAGGTATCTGCGGTGCTGCAATTGCAGGAGCAGTTATTCCAGGCAAGGAAGCGCCCGCGGTAAAAACGTCCACGGGTGACTACCGACTCGCCTGTTCTCGGTACGTCCGTCCCCATACGTACAGTAACCGTATACGTGTGCTCAGCCCACAAGAAAACTCTTTAGCGGCTGAGTTGGAGCGAACGGGGATGCGTCACGAGAAGCCCGAGTTCGAGGAGCTTGGAAAGATCTTCGCCGAGGAGATCAAGGCAACTATGGAACGCCCTGGGTTTTGCGACCGTCTCTTCCGGCAGCACTATGCTCCCGTTGAGAAAGAGGAGCTCCTGTACAGCGGCAAGGTCGGCAGCGTGGGCGACCTCAACCTTGCGAGCTCTGATGGCACCTTCGCTTCTGGACGGGTACTGAGTGGAAGGAAGTGTGATGCCTGACTATGTCAAGGTGAAGCTCGCTCGGCTGGACTTGACCCGCACCCGGTTCGCCGAGCGCAGCATGCGCACGGTCAACGGGGAGTGGTGTGACCTGTTCAGCAAACCGGAGCTGTACCCCGAGCTCGAAGTAGGTATGTGTATGGTGAACTATGGCCTGGATCTCGTGACACCTTCTACTGGGGACGCGCACGAGGTCTTCGCTGGGTTCGCGACTGAGGTCGAGCTGAATCCTGGGCGCGTGTCTGTGGGGTGGGGTCACTTTCGTGTGTTCACTGTGCGGTACGACCCCGACGTGTATTGGAGTACCGATGCGTGTTGTGTTCCCATCGCTGGGCTCAACGGTATTTTGACTGGGGGAGTCTACCCCGACGACCTTCCTCGTGCAGTAGGGCGTGTAATCTCCGTCCCTCGGCCAGATGACCCGTATTTGGGTATCAGTGGGTTTAGCCATGCCTGATGCTATGAAACCTCGTGGATGGTTACTGTACACTACGCAAACGGTTTGCATCGCTAACTCTCGTGGTGTGGCTAAGGGAATCAAGGATCCCCCGACGTCTAAGTCAACGCAAGTCACCGGGTATGTAATTACAGACCCGCAGTACGTGGATTACGATCCCCCGCCGGAGCCTTTCAAGCTTGACCCTGTGACGTTCCGGCGTAACCCGTTTGAGGAGCCCAAGATGCCCGAGTTCATCGATAGCTCCTCGGTGGAGGACCCTGCTTATGTCGGTAACCCTAAAATACTACGTTGACGCTGAGTGTGATGGCTGTGGTCATCTGTTTCGAGTCGAGGTTACCCCACGTGTAACGTCTACTGGTGGAGAGCTAGAAGTGCTTCGCTTAGCTCCTAGCGGTCAATTACATTTGACCCTCTTCGAGTTGCCCGATGCTCTTGAGACATGTCCTAGCTGTGGGGAGCCTATCGAGTAAGATGCCGGTTTACGAATATCTTTGTGCAAGTTGTGGTGAGCTTACTGATCGAGAATGCAAGATTACCACGCGGCCTGTACGCATTCGTTGCGAGCACTGTAGCTCGATGCGTACTCATCAAATTATATCCGATACCAGTTTCCTACTAAAGGGTAAGTGTTGGTTCAAGGATGGGTACGGCGGTAGTAGTAAAAAGCGTGTTTCAAAGAAACGAACATGACTATTAAAAATGCAGCGCAGCTCCAGCAAACTCGGGAACAAGTAGCCCGGTTGCGTCGCGGCATAGAAGCTATCCGTCTTCAAGTGGAAGCGAAGAATAAGACGAACTTTGATATTTTGGTAGAAGGCCCCCGCGATATGATCAAAGAGATGGAGGAGGACATCGATGAATACCTCGCATCCCTTCAGTTGCCGCTTGACTTCGATAGATCTTCCGTCAAATAGTTGTTGTTTGGGTCGGTAGCGCAAAGGCAGTCGCGGAGCCCTGTTAAGGCTTGTCATTTATGTGGGTTCGACTCCCACCCGGCCCGTTCCCTTGGTAGACTCAGACCGCAGTGGAAAAGGGACTTTGGTCCTCTGCACGACGAGCGGCTGTTTACGTAAGGCATGAGGGTGCCCTTCCCTTGTGCCCCAGGTAAGCAGCGGACGTAGGCTTAGTCCCTACCCGAGGGTCCGTTTTAAGAGTTGTACGTGGACGCACGTGCTTCGTGGTTCTCGGCTGGGCTGGTTGATCAGCGTCCGAGTGGCGTGGCCCCTGGGTTCGATTCCCGAAACCGAGATACTACCTGGGAGGAACGGCTCGACCTCCCGGATAAAATCAGAGCTGTGCGGGTGAGGCGGCGGCCAGGGCTGGTACGCCGAGGCGGTTCGCCGCCCACGACTCAGTTCCAATGCTGTTGACCCCGCTCCTGGCGCAGTTACCAACGAGGGCAAGGTGATCGACTGAAAATCGATTTATGTAGGTTCGAGTCCTACCTGCGCCATACTTGACATTCATACCTACCTGCCTTACACTGTCCTCATGTTACAACTGTTAAAAGATGACCAAAGGACGCGCTAGATGAAATCTAGAATCGTAACATTAGTTTGCAGAGAACCAAAATGTGGTAGGCTCTTTTCGATAGACTTTGACAAGATAAGAGGGCTTGTTCCAGCGGGTGTAAAAGATCCTAACGAAAATGAAGCTGAGAACGACTGCCCGGAATGTGGTTCTAAAAATACGATGTTGTGGAATGGGTTTTTTGAGGTAGCCCAGTAAGTAAAGGCGCTAACGCGTAGCTTTCCCACAGCGCCATACTTGACATTCATACCTACCTGCCTTACACTGCCTCCATGACTAAACGTGAAGCCAAAAAGCGCTGCTGGCGTCAAGCTTACGCTAGTTTGAAGAGTTTGGTGGATTGTGGTTGGCCCTACCAAATGGTTGACGACGACGACGATCCACCGGAAAGCCCTCCAGACCTGGAACGCCTAGAAGAGGCTATGGAGGAGCTCATTCAACATTGCTTCAATAAGAGTGGATGATGCCTACTAATTTCGACTACGAACGTGGATACGAAGACGCTCGTCGAGGTTTCCCTCCTAGCAGAACGGCAGGCGCTTATGCCGAGGGTTATCGTGACGGCGCTGATTACCAGGCTGAGGTAGAGGCGCTCTGGAAAGATATTCGTGATGAGGAGGAGGCTTCATGGGGTGGGCAGCTGGATACATTTTAAGGCTTGAGGAAGGGAGTACTGTCAAGTTTCGCCCTCGCGGAAATTCCATGTTACCCCGTATTAAGTCAGGCGACCTTTGTACAGTAGCTCCAGTTAAGTTAGATGAGATCTCCGTCGGTGATGTCGTTCTTTGCCGAGTTCGCGGAAACGAGTACCTCCATCTTGTAAAATCAATACAGGGGCAGCGGTTCCAGATTGGGAACAACAAGGGGAAGATCAACGGTTGGGTGGGTCCCAACGGCATATTCGGAAAGCTGGCGAAGGTAGAACCATGAACGATATTACGATACCCTTGAAGCAAGTGAGAACTAAGACCGTCCGTGAGGTTACAGTTCCAAAGTCTCGTATACGTCCTTGGCGTCCGTACTACCTGCTTGATGGGTCTAAGTGGGGATGTGATTGCGTGCCTGGCGACTCCGCAGACGTTAGTTGTACACGCTGTTACGGTACTGGAGTTCCTGGTGGGTACGAGATGAAAGGGCTCATCGACATCGTCAACGCCGTTTATGAGGAAGTAGTAGACGCAGGTGGGACTCCTCGATGGGAGGACGAATTTGTATCCCTCAATTTCGAGACCGTTTTCCAATCTTGGATTTTTTCTGGTTGTATTTTCACCTTCGACCGTCAGTTCTGGAAAGTAACAGGGGTTACGGAAATAGCGTCCGACGAGACTGATGATGGGGTTTTTCTCCCAGATCGTTGGGATGTATACGCCCGGCTCCTGGAGCAGCACGAAGGAGCCTATTACTTCCTGGAGCAGGAAGATGAAGAGAACCAGAAGGGATTCGTAGAGACGCTTATCGGGGTCCAGGAGTAAACTAGTATGTTAACGCAGCGTGAATTGCAGAATCGTATTTTCCACATCCTCCCTACCTATCGGGGCGAGCTTCAGAAGTTTGAGGAGCGCCTCATTTTTTGCGGGCACGCTAGCAACTACTTTTTGGGGTCTGCTTTTGTGCGGGGAGGCATGTATATTTATGGAGAGGATTCTTCAGAGCACCAATCTGCGGGGGACTTTGTACCTATCGACTATATTCCGTGCGACCACCACCTTTACGTCATCCATAATGAAATCCCAGAGAGGCAGGAGTTTGATAAGGACGCTCCATTGGTCTCGTACAGTGGACACGAAACCTGCCCTCTGTGTGGAAAGTCATTACGTGTGGAGCTGTCTGAACGTCTTACAACTAAAGACCTGGTTCTTGTCGCTTGTCCCATCCTCAAAGAAGGGGAGACCGTGGTTGACGTATTACCTATCTTCTCACTTGCCCTAGCTAAAAATGCTTGGGCGCTAGACATCCCGTATCAACGTAGTAAGAGGGCGCTTACTCGCGTGTCAAAGTTGCTATAGGAAGGCGCCACTATGAAACTTAGTGCATTTAAGGAAGGTATCAACATCCTTTCGGCATACCTCGATGAGGACAGCCATCTTGCTATTCGCGCACAGCATGAGCAGATTTGGGTTGGTGATTCGGGCTTGACAGACGTGGAAGACGGGTGGATATCTGAAGAAGACTTTACACGTCTCGAAGCACTTGGGTGGTTCGTGGACGGCGACGAAGATAACGGGACGTCCTGGAGTTGTTTCGTGTAGGTGTAACAATGTCAACGCATCCAGACGACAAAATAGACCACGTGTGCGAGCTTTGTGGGCTTGTGTGGATTACGCGTGGTGCACCATCTTCGGAAGGCACTGTTCGCTGCATTCAGCGGTGCTACTGTCATGTGGATTATTCAATGTCTTCACTCGATGCTGCTGTTATAAAGCTAGAAGATCTTGATGAGCAGGTCACGTAAGAAATCTCCCGTAGTTTGCCTTGCTGGAGGCAACAATGGTAAAGCGTTTCGCCGTTCAGCGAACAAAGCAATGCGTGCGCGTGTGCGTGCGGCTTTGACACAAGAATGTTTCGACCAATTACCTCAGCGTCTTGAGGAGGTGAGCTGCATCTGGGACTACAAGGATTGGACACGCTACGTGACGAGTGAAGACCCTATGCGACTACATGACGTGCTCGTCAAACAGATTAGAAAATAAAGCGGGCAGAGGGCTTGAAGGTAAGCCGCCGGTTCGGGGTACCGGAGTTGTGTGGGTTCGACTCCCGCCTGCCCGATAAAGGTTGACCATGTTACACTGGGTCGTTCAGAACAATCTCTACGAAGAGCGCGGTTACGACATCCTTCTCGACACTATCGAGCGGTTTAAGCTGTCACACACCTTCGTGAAGATGGTGCCGTTCTCTAAGGAGCTCATTCCCGACGTGGAAGTGGAGGGACTGAAGATCGTGTTGGGGTCTATCTCTCTGGGAAACGTGGCTGTTAAGCGCGGTTGGGTTCCGGGAGCTTTCACCAACGAGAACTTTCATTACACGAAGTGGAGGGATGGATACGGGGACAACCTGTTATCTCCATCGCTCACGGTGTGCCGGTTTGCTGATGTACAGCACGACCTCAATGTTTTTTTCATTCGCCCTTGTGCTGATGACAAGACCTTTTCCGGTGAGGTAACAGATTGGGAAACATTCTACTACTGGCGCCGACGTGTCATTGAGCTCCATGATACCTACACTACTTTGGACGCGGATACGATGGTTTGTTATGGTGAGCCAAAAGAAATCTATCAGGAGTGTCGGTTCTTCGTGGTAGACGGCGAGGTAGTTACTGGATCGCAGTACAAGTTGGGGCGTCGGGTGTTTCCCAAGGAAGAGGTCCCGCCTTTCATGCTAGAGTTTGCTCAGCAGATGGTAGCCCTGTGGCAACCGCACCGCGCGTTCGCGCTCGACATTGCCGACACGCCCGAGGGTTCGAAGGTAATCGAGATTGGTTGTTTGAATTCTTGCGGTTTCTACGCCATCGATGTACAGAAGCTCGTTCTCACCTTAGAGCACACCGACTTCAACACTTGACAACGCATTCCGTTCTGTCACAAGCGTATTGTCTGCGCGCCCGTAGCTCAGTTGGATCAGAGCATACGGCTACGAACCGTAAGGTCGCAAGTTCGAGTCTTGCCGGGCGTACTAAGGGCTCTCATGTACCAAGGGTGGCGACCTGGTTTCGCAAGCCGGGTGTGGTCAGTTCGATTCTGACAGAGTCCAATTTCGGGAAGTAAGGCATTGGATGACCTGTCCGGTTCGGATCCGGAATCAAGCTGGTTCGATTCCAGTCTTCCCGATTTGTTTTTATCTCGATGTGTTGTAAAATATTCTTATGGACAACGTATTTATCGTAATGGCAGAGGAACGCGGCTACAGTTCCAGGAAGTGGCTACTTGGTGTTTTTACCGAAGAGTGGAGGGCTCTAGAGTTGCGTGACAAGGCGCAGGTGAGGGCTGATGCGGTACACGCTAAGATTCGAGCTCTAGGCATAGAGGAGGGACTTGGCGCTTCTTGGCGTGACGTCGGCACTCCCCCTGGATGGGAAGCCGCACATGAAGAGTGTGAAGGGAGCGCGTGGTTCGAGGAACTGCATCTCCTCAAAGCCGCGTGTTTTCCAGAGGACCCCGATGCGTCGGTTGAGTGGGACTGTACAATGCACTATGAAGTGCAGGAATGGCCGGTTGACAGTTTGTAAATTGTCGGTCACAAGCGTACTAGACTCTAATGGTGAATGGAGCTCGGTTGGTTGAGCGCTGGACTGTGAATCCAGAGGTCGCGGGATCGTACCCCGTCATTCACCCTGTAGGCCCGTGATGTAATTGGTAGCGTGTTCGCTCGATAAGCGAAATGTGGCAGTTCAAGTCTGTTCGGGCCTATTTTGCCTCAGTGGCGCAATCTGGCAGCGCAACTGACTCTTAATCAGGAGGTTGAAGGTTCAATTCCTTCCTGGGGCACTGCAGGGCGTTAGCTCAGAGGCCGGGAGTTCGGTGTATATCCGAAAATAACACTGGTTCAAATCCAGTACGCCCTATTGAAGAAAGGAGACCGCTAATGTTTACACGACTGAAACGCAGGACCCTTGTTCTACTCTTTGGGTCGGTAGTCAAGCGGTCAACGACACCTGGCTTTTAACCAGACGCTTTTAGCTTCGTGGGTTCGAATCCCACCCGGCCCATCCTAGTTTCCCTCCTTACCTTGTAAAATACATCTATGCCTATATTTGATCCAGCGTGGCTTGCGCGGGTGGAGACTATTGAGTTACCTCCAAAACCTCCGCTGATTCCTGTACCACCTATGCAGGGCCCACCAAAGCCTAAGCTATGGTGCTGCGTTTGGTGCGCGTCGGAGTATCGTGGTTATCGACACCCAGAATACTTAGGGTGGAAACTTACTGCTCCCCATGGTGGGGATATTCTATGCGCTTCTTGCGCGCAGGAGTACGAAGCCACTTTTAATAGCTTTCACGTGGGTGGGGTTCACTTCAAGATCTATACTTGACATTGCTTCCCATCTGTTTATACTGCTCCCATGACAGACGATTGGCACGAGCGCCTTGACTCGATTATGCTTCCAGGTGAAACTTTGGAAGAAGTTTCCGCACCCGTAAAAAAGGTGCGGAATAAGCGTACGCGCACCAGCGACTCTTCCACCAGGGCGGAACGCTGGGCCGCCGCGGCAGCTCGGACCGACGATCAGGCGCTTTCCGTGCTGGACCCCGGTTCTGTTTCTTCGTCGTTTCCGACGAGCGCGCCTGTAAAGGAATCGCGGAAACCGAGGAGTGAACCCAAGCCGATCCCTAAGATGGCTACGCGTACTCCTCAGGCACTTACGATTATTGAAGAACAGCGTATGCTGGGTGTCGTCGAAGATGGTATCGACGGTCCCTGTACTCAGGAGGCACGGAGGCGCGCGTACGCCGAGGACCGGGCAAGGATTGTTGAGAGCCATACGGATAATGATATAGTACTTCCTTCCACTACTGGAAGTATCATATTGCGGGGGCGCAGTAAAAAGCTGGTATACGTTCCGAATCAATCAGAGTGGTCTGAAGATGTTTGGAGGCGTTTGGTTCGGTTATCGCGTATTAGAATGCATATACCCCCGCCCTTGAAAGACGCGTTTGTCTACGTTTACAACGAGACCAATACTTCAATCTTGCTCCCTGGTACTACAACCATGTTATTTGCACAAGGGGAGTACGCGGTACCTTATCAAGCTATAAAGGATGACTCACGCTGGGGTGACATGGTGCGTAAAAAACTCATTCTAATCTCGGATAAACCTATACCTTATAGAGAACGAAAGCGCTCGCTGGAGTACCGTAGATTTGGTGGGATTACTTCCTCGGTAAAAGCACCTACCTCCATTGAAGAGGATAAGGTACCTGTTCCTACTATAACGTCGTCAGCAGCTCCACCGAAAGTTATCAAAGCGCGTGGTAAGCTGTACGTGAAGGTTGCTAAGCCAGAAAAAAGAGACTACAACGCTGAGGGCTGGGAATACAGCGAAGATTAACAGGAGGTACAGCTAATGGGACTTAGTGGAGAAGAACGGATTCAGCGCGTGCTCAACTCTCTCGTTACGATGAGGAAGGAGCTCGATCCGGAAGATATCAATAAGTGGGAAGATCGAAGTAACCATCGTGTCGCAGAGTACATCAGTGTCCTCAGTGATTCGTTGGACCAGCTAACCGGGATGCTCATTCAGCAGACCGATACCAACGGGTTTTACTGGTTCATGGGGGAATCGGATGACAGCTTCCGTGGTCTTACGATGGACTACTTTCGCGCGCAAACTGACAGTCTAAGTAGGGCGTACATCGACGCGTCCATGGAGTCCAAAGAAGACGAGGATCTATCGCTTGCTCAATTTGCACGTGAGCTTGGGTTTGGCATGCACTCTGGTATGTTGGATTTGGCGGTGTGGTGGGATCTTTGGTGCTTCATTCCTTCGTTGCTCTACGGGATGAATCGTTATCAGGATGATTTGTTTAAGCCTGCATTCCGTAAAGAGGTCAACCGTTTGATCTCCTTGTTGCAGCAATTTCGTCGGTTGCTTGTTGCCGGTCGGTACCAACAGGAGCAAGTGATGCTTCTCAAATACAAGCTGTACGTTGACGACAAGTATACTGATGAGCGTCCGTGGCGGGTGCGCTGCGAGGCTCTACGTGACATGTCACAGACGGCGCTGGAAGAGGAGCTCTCTAAACGTGAGCGGGATAAGTGGGATAGTCGCCGGAAGTCGGGGGAAAAGGAAGACGATAAACGCGATAAGAAGATCGACCCTGTGCATGGGAATGTCTCGGTGACCATCGATGGACTTGTGAACGACGTGCGTACGTTGCTCCACAAAAAGGGCAGTTATCGTTACTTCTCGGAGGTAGAAGTTATTCGTGCGCTCGATCTTTACGAGGGCAACGTGGATTGGGCTGCAGATCAGCTTTTTGCGTTTGGTGAGAAGCGGCATGCGCATGCTCGGCGTTACGGAAGAGACAACGTAAAAACCTGCAAGCGGTGTCAGCTTGTAGTACTCGACCAGCGTAACAAGAGTGGTTTTTGCGCAGAGTGTCTTACGGCTGAGCGTAAACAGCAGAAAAGGAAGCGTACCCGTGCGAAAAAGACCATATCGTAGTAATCGTCCGAAACTGAAGACGCTGAAAAGACGGGTTCGGCGCGCGGCGCAGACCGAGAAAGATTTCGAGAATTTCCTGGAAATCTACGCCCCCAAAAAATCCAAGGAGGAGTAAACTAGGGGCCTTGACGTATCACACGAAGCTAAAGAAGACGTCGAGTTTTACTAGGACACACGTATGCTTCCACCACTACTTAAAGAAATTCGTCCCGAGTTACGGGAATACTTTGGCCTGTCTTCAGACACCCTGTGGAGGGGCAAGGACATCTTGATCATTGTTGGGCAGAATGGTGCTGGTAAAAGCATGGTGCGCAGGATGCTCAAATCTGGAGCTAAGGAACGCAAGATTGATGTCTGTGACTTTTCCCAGGAACGGCGTTGTGGTGGTGGCATGGCAAACGCGTTCATCTACGGTGACGAGAGCTGGGAAAGCACCGGCTATATTACGCTCAAGGGTTTCCGTACATCGTTTACTCATCCTCCAGAGTCTGATCGTATCTATATTTGGGACGAACCCGAGATCGGGTTGTCCGAGGAAACTCAGTGCGGCGTTACACGTCTTATCCGAGATACGATGAAGGAACCTCCTGCACATTTACTGGGATGCGTTTTCATGACGCACTCTCGTCTTTTTGTTCAGGGTCTTATCGGTTATCCCCGGTTGGCGTTCATCGATCTCGATGGTACCTATGATACTGTGTATAGTTGGGCTGCGCGTCCAGTGGTCCGAGCAGACCTTGATGCTGTTCTGGAGCGCGGGCTTACACGGTTCCGTGAGATCTCCAAGATGCTAAAGAAGCCTTGACATTCTAAGTTGTCCCGTCAAATGAGTAGGTAGTGTGGGGTACGTGCAGGGCACAGCGAGGTCTCCAAAACCTTGCTCGCGGGGTTCGAGTCCCCGGTACCCCGTCTTCTTTGGGTTCGTAGCTCAGTTGGAATGAGCGCCTGGTCGACAACCAGGAGGTCCCCAGTTCGAGCCTGGGCGGACCCACACTTTGGGCCTGTAGCTCAGTTTGGTAGAGCGTACGCCTGATAAGCGTGAGGTAGGCAGTTCAACTCTGCCCAGGCCTATTTCTCTCCGTACTTGACATTGTGTGTTTAGCGCCTTATACTGCGTGCAGAAAGGAGCTATGAATGTCAAACCTTCTCACTGAAACCAGATGTAAGCATTTTGCTAACGGGACAGTATACGCTCTTCGTACTGCCGACGGCTATCCCATCGAAACCACCGACACCTTTTTGCCCCTTTACACAAAGGACGCGATAGGGCGCAAGCAGAACAAGTTGGCTAATGAGCAGCTGGGAGATCGCGACCAGCGTTGGATGATCGGCGTCTCCGTGATGTCCGGTTGCCCTGTACGCTGTAGGTTCTGTGCGACGGGTCAGCTGAAGAAGTGGCGCCCGTTAACCGCGGAGGAGATCGTGGCGCAGGTAGACTTTGTGGTGGCCAAGAATTCTGAGTGGCGCCCCCATGAAGCTGACGAGTTCAAGATCAACTACACGCGTATGGGTGAGCCCTTTCTCAACATTGACGAAGTGCGCCGGGCCATCCAGATCATCGACAAGAAGCATAAGCGTGCTCGGTTGCACCATTATGTATCTACCATCGGTATTGAGGGGATGGACGTCAGCTGGATTCAGGGCAACATCACCCTGCAAATCTCCCTTCACTCCTTGGACCCTTTCCGTCGAGATTGGCTTATTCCCTACAAGGGCAGAACATCCATTCAGACGCTGGGTCTCGTACGCACCGGCAGCGCCCTCAAGACTACGCTCAATCTTACGCTGGTGGACGAAGCCGACTTCGACATTGAGAAGCTGAAGCGCTGGTTTGACCCGAAGTACTTCTTCGTTAAGCTCAGCCCCATCAATCCCAACGATACATCGGAGAAGTGGGCGTGTGGCCAAGGGGTCATTGAAGGGAACAATTTGGTATGAGCGGTCCCGTGACATACAAGACGGTGAAGGAGCTCCTGAACACAGGTGCGTGGCCTGAGGGAGTACGCGTAATTACTTCTTACGATTGCGCTCGTGGCTGTAAGTTCTGTTATCAGAAGCAACGGCACAGCGTCAAGCTGGGTGTCGATGTCTTTCGGGAGCACCTGCGCGATCTGCAAAAGTACGGACCGATTCCCATTTACTTCACTTTTCAAGGTGGTGAGGTGACTACCCATCCAGCGCACACCTTCGCTCTGTGTTCTGCGGCAGACCTTTACTTCCCCCAGGTTTTTCGCAAGAGCATCACGTCCAACGGTTACGGTGAGCTCGCCTTCTACCAGCAGGCTAAGCTGTTCGGCGTCACACACATTACCTTGTCGCTGCATGGCCCGAACGCGCGGGTGGAACAGCTGGCCTGCCGTTTGGCACACGATGGTTTTTACACGGTGCGCGTGAATTGTTTTCTGCACCGTGACCATTTGGAAAAGGCTGCGCACGTCTACCAATTCTGTCGCGCGAACAGCATCCAGCTTACGTTGTGTGAAGATCTTCGTCCAGATTGTGCGTCTCCACCTAGTATCATGGAAATCAAGGAGCACGTATTACGAGACTTGGGTACCTATCGTGTGCAGCGCCATAAGCACCAGGATGTTTGGACGAGCGACTGCAGCTGCAATTCGGCGCCTTACCGTTTCTGGGTCTACCATCACATCGATCACTACGATTATAACAATCTCATTGTGTTGCCAGATGGGACGTTGACGATGACATTCGACGATGTTATGGTCTGCGCAGGAGCAGGAGAGAGTGATGCTGCTTGACTTCGGTTCAGGATACCGACCGCGTAAGGGCTTCAAGACTTGCGATGTTTCCGGCTGGGCCGTAGACTATCACTTCGACACTGGGTACTACATCATAGAAGGACTTGTTGCGAACAGCGTGTTCTTTTTGCATTGCCGCAACGTTCTACATCACATTCCAAAACTGGAGTATCTGGTGGAGGAGTTTCACCGTGTGATCATGCCAGGCGGGCTCCTCCAGATCATCGATTGCGCGCAGGAGCAATTTCCGGCCAACGTGTTTCTGGATCGTCTTTGGTATCGTGGGATTATTCCCCGACCGGAGACGTGGTTTTCAGAGCACTATAGGAACTACGGCATCGTTTTCAGTGAGCTGTTCACCTTGGTGAACTATCACAAACAGGAAGAGAAGGAGTTCTATCTCTTCCGGAAAGGGACCAAGATTATGACTGAGCAGATTAAAGAACAACTTGAAGCCGCAGGCTACGACTACGCGGTAGCCATCGCAACCGAAGCAGAGGTGAGCAACGGAGCCGCCTGTGGGCAACTCAGCGTCATCACTGAGGAGGCAACTGATTAGTACTTGACATTGTTGTTTCGCCGTCGTAGGCTGTGTAGGTGTGGATAGAGACGGCGAAACAATTTTTACCTCTCCTTGGGTTTTCTCCCGTCTCTTGTAAAATACAGTTAAGGTAGGTGCTGCATTGTTTACATGTGCTAACTGCGGTAGTGTTTTGTACGTAGACGCCACGGACAAGGTTAGGTTGGACCTTGCTAAATCTCTTGGTGTGGGCACCGCTAGCTGTACGTACGAATTAGTTTACCGTTGTCTTTCTTGCGGCTTGTCGTTCACCACGTATCGCACAGATCCCGGGTTGCCCAGTGCAGACGACTATGGGTGTAGTCTTATGGAGTTGACCTTTGGAAAATAAAAAGAAGAAGCAAGCACCAGTAATTGGAGATCTGTTTGATCTTCGGTTTGAGCGTACTTATATTGAGCGTACCTATAAGGGTAAGCCGGTTGTTCCTTTACATGCGGCACGTGGCGACGAAGAAGTAGCCATTAGACTATATTCGAGTTCCCAACCGACCACTGAGACTGGCGTACCTATTCCGCAGGGTCTTAGGGAGCGGTACGAGAAAGAGGTAGACGCCATTGCTGACGTGGGGAAGTTTCTTGTGCCCCTCGGTAATGATGTCCGTCGGGTTATAGAAGCTACGTGGAAGTCTATTCCTGTAACGGAGCGCCTTGCTGCTGGTGCGTCTGTAGACGACATCGTGGACCCCACAGACTTACATGCGTTGCTCAAGGAATTGAGTGGTTACTCTAACGATGCTTGGAGGCATGAGGTTGAAGTTAAGTTTTTGAGAAACCTAATTTTGTCCTACCTTCATCTTCGTCGAACGCAAGCAGACACTACCTGTAACTACGATCTCAAAAAACTCGCTGAAAGCTACATGAAGACTCCGTTGGATGGTAAACCACAGGTGCGCAGTCTCACCGATCCCACGCTTCCGGTTCCCGGGGGAAAAGCACTGGAGTCTTGCGCGAAAGAGGACGCCGCTATCCGTCATGTGTATCTCGATACGGAGGCCACTCTAGATCCGAAGTTTATCGAAGAGTGTTTGGGGAAGGTGTCAAAGGAAGGTTTGCTTCCACTTCACTTTGACCATGTTAACACAAGTGTAAGCTCTGGTCCTGTGACAGTATATACACCTCCCGTTTGGCGTGATGCTCTCTACCGTCTGTTTTCTACGGAGACTGGGCGCTTCTCTGCAGCACACCCTAACCTTTCGCAAGGGGACGATCCAAAAGAGGTTACGAAAAGAATTCAGGACCTCCGCGTTCCAGTGTACCTATCGGGTAATACTGTGACCACCGTCGCGTCTGTTTTCGGTAGGTCCTGTCGTATTGGGCGCCTCCTTGGTTCAGGTGAGCAGGTAGTTCAGGGAAGGGTAAACAAATACGTTTTGCAAGAGACTGGTGAGTGGGTGCGCGTGCTTCTGGATATGGGTCCTGACTCGTATGTTATAAACGAGGGGGATACGCCACCGCCTGATTGGTTTAATCCCGCGATGCAGTGGTTTCTTTTTAACACGGCGGAAAAGGGGCAGGTGATCCTAAAGGATCCGAATGCTTTCGTTGTAAGTGTTTTAGGAGCGCAGATCCAGGGGTCGGAGTGGGAATTCCGCGGTGTAGACGAGAACGGGGCGAAAGAGCTGCGCCTCCTGCTTACAGGTGCTGAGCACATACGTAAAGCTAGGGCTCACTGTGCTGACGTTGTTCTAAAAATACGTACCGCCATCAATTATGGAAAGGGGTGGGCATGTAAGGTTACCGGAAAGATCACTTCCTTTCAACAAGGGTTAGCCGTGCATCGGTATGAGGAGGAGCAAGCCTTAGTGTCGTTTGCATTGCAGGAGGACTTTCATGCGGGTCCTGTGTACCATGGTTTTGAACGCGGAGCCCTATGGACTCTCTCCTCGAAGCGTCCTCATTCTACTGAAAAAGATCCAAAGGCTGTTCTACTGGATTTTGATCGTCTTCTGGAGTTGCCGACAAGGGAGCAGCGCATCTATAGTTGCCCTACTTGGTTGTTCTGTTTTCGTAAACAGTATCGGCGTTTGATAAGTGGAGACGGGAACTACACGGAGCTCAGTGTGTGCCCAGAGTACGCGCACGAATTCCACGTGGTCGTTAACGACCAGAGTAGTCTGGGTTTTGAAGGCGTTACCGTTAGCTTCAATCAAGAGCCACCTGGTCCGTATCAGACGAGTGTATTACCCATCGTCGAGATGCCTGCTTACTACGTAATCGATCATGCTTTTGCACGTACTATGGGGGAGCAGGTGCAGGGGGGTTCCCTTACACCGTGCCCAATCACTCTTCAGTTGGTGCACCGCGTACTCAAGTGGCAAGTGGTATTTCAAGGTTGTTGGGTGACCGAGATGCGGCATAGCCCTGATGGGAGTACTGTGCGTTTTAGCTTGGTGTGCAAGATCTGTGAAGCTGGGCCGGTGCCCTCTAATCTACTGGAGGGTCAGCTCACAGCTACTACAGTAGACGCATCTTGTGATCTTGATGTATCCCCGGCTAGCGATGAAGGCCCTACTTGGAGTGAATTGTCTCTCGGTAAGTCGGAGGACGAAGTAGCTCTCATGTTGTTGGAGAAGCAGCAGTTAAAGGCGGCCACAGACCAACTACTGGGTGTTACTGCCGCGCTCACCTACATTGTACCAAAGGAACCCAAGAATGACCGGTGATCGCTGCGGAACGGCTGAGGAGGTCTTCGAGCAGTTTTCTGATGTTTTTACGACCCTCGTAGAAGCGTTTGAGGACATTCAGATTACAAATCACGACTACCTACGTACGTTGGCACAAAATTACGGCAGTCCGTCGTCTTTTTGTACAGATCGAGAGGTGGCTGAGCATGAACGCTGTTTGCGCCAGACGTTACGTTGTTCCATAGTTGACGTCACTCTTTCCGGTGGCAGCATCTCCAACTGGGAGATGCGTGATGACGTAGCTGGTGTTATCGCGCATCGGGAGGGACGCATTACTATCTATGCGCGTAGCTGTCCACGGCTCAGTAGGGGAGAAGTGCGGAGGCTCAGGAGGGATTTATTTATCTTTTTGCCAGCGGGTTCTGATGTTCGGCTAAAGGCTATCTGGAGTGGCTAGTCTTCTACTTCAACTACAGTTGGCGTTGCTACCTTAGAGTCGTAGACGTAGGCGTCTGCCGTGTCGTTGACTCCAGTGTCAGGTATGACGTGAAGAATCGCATCTTCGGAGAGGGCGACCGCGTAGCAGTAGTCTCCGTAATCGGTTAGAGGTTGGTTGTGGCTGACAAAGATCCATCTGATACCGTTTTCATACAGAAAGTCTTTGACCTCTTCATGCCACTCAGCGTACGCCTCGTCGTATCTGTCTGGACCTTCCATAAGTCCCTGCTCCAAGGCTATGTCGCGCAGCTCGAAGGGGAGTGCGTCCATGATTTCCAGGAAGTAATCACCGTAAGATCCGGCTCCCACTTCAGGGTCATAGCCCATTCCAATAGTGTCTTCGTTGGCGATGCCCGCACGAGGACGCTTCTGACAGTGAAACCCAATGAAGTCCGGGAGGTCTTTTAAGTCTTCCAGCGTGGCCGCAGTGTAGACTTGTCCTTGATATCTGATATGCGAATGGAGCATGGTTTTTCTCCAGTAAAAATATATAGAAAGTAACTTCAGACATTGTAAAATACAAGTCGTTCGTAGACTAGCAGTTGTCTATAACACAGAGGATGGGATGGAGCGGATGATACGGATGCGAACGCATCCAATGGTGGTCATGGAAGTAGCGTGGCTTCAGGAATTACACAAGTGCGAAGACTAACTAGAGGTTGAGCTTTCGTCCCCTGGGCGTTGGTCTCGGCCCAAAGTGCATCGGCGCGTCGTCCAGATGCCCTTCCCATTCTGTTGGCTCCTCCTTCGACCTTAGGGGTCGATTCTCATCCAGATCTTTATGGATCAGGTTAACCGCCCTCCCTAACTCTCTGAAAGCGGTAATCGCGTCTGCTTTGTGGTTCCAGGTTAACCAGTCAACGGTTTCCAGTTTTTCAAGAAACGCCGTTAGCTGACCAACAACGTCCTCAATCCTCTTCATCACTTCCGGTTTTTGGTTGTCTCCCCGCTTAGCTGTTACGAGCTTGTAAACACATCCGTCCACTCTGATGTAGTCAGGTGCCGACATACTGGAATCTCCTTCACTGGCGATGCTAAACATTAACTACATTTTTTCCTTTTTCTATGTGCTAAAGTAACGTCAAACGTTGTAAAATACTACCAGAGGTACAGATTATGAAGCTCAATGACTACGACTTGGACCAGGTGGAGCGCGAAGCTCGTGCATTGGAAGAGCGGAGACTGCACGAGGCGCGTAGGGGACGAAAGGGACCAGAGGAGGACACCATTCGGATTCCTGTAAAGCTGCTGCTGGCGTTGCTTGAGGAGGCTAAAAAGCCTAAGAGGAACCGGTATGTTAAACCCGGGGTATACTGTGAGGAACGTGAGTCCTCGGATACGCGATCTTCTCCCGCCCCTGCTTGTAACCCTCATAATTTTTCTATGGCTGAGCTCGTAGACAGTATTTCACTGGGTCGTTGTGACTACAGCATGGGTTACGTCGTGGTGAAAGATGTCAAGGTGGACTCATGACCCAACGCTCAACTTCTTTTCTGAAGACTGACGCGCTGCGGTTAAACGCACTACTGGAGCGTCTTGGTGTTAACGTGGAGGAGCAGAAGCGGCTCTGTATTACGCAGTCCATTCTGCGCGCCTATTGTGAGCCTCACCGGATATACCATAATGCTTCCCACATTATAGACATGCTGGAACTGTTCGATACAGAGTGGTTTCAGAGGGAGAGCTTGCTTCATCTTGCACAGAATAGCCTTGTTCGGGACGAGCTAGAAGCTGCTATATGGTGGCATGATGCCGTGTACCAGGTTGCCATTCCAGAACCAGGGTTAAGCAATGAGCGAGCAAGCGCGTATTGGGCATATGCAGCACTCATGCAAGGAGGGGCTCATTTAAGCACCGCTACTGCCGTGCGGGACTTTGTACTGGCTACCGATCACCATGCAAGCGTGTTCTCTCCTGATCGTGCCGCTTTTCTTTCTCCTGAACGCATTGCTTTGCTCACTGATCTAGACCTGGCAATTTTAGGCGCTGATGAGTACCGCTTTCCCTTTTACGAATTGCACATTTCCGCAGAGTACGGACACGTGCCTTACTTGGACTATTTGAACGGTAGAGCCTACTTCCTTCAGAATTTCCTCGACAGTCGTGATTACATTTACCAGACGCCACAGTTTCGTGCGCGTTATGAGTATCGTGCTCAAGACAATGTCAAGGGACTTATTGCACAACTAAAGTCCCATTCGGAGGAGCTTGAACGTCATGGAAATAGACCAAATGAAAACACATAAGATTGCAATCTACCCGGGGTCGTTTGACCCCATTACTAATGGACATCTCGATATCATCAAACGCGGTGCACTGCTATTCGATCAGCTGCGTATTGGGATCGGGATAAACGTTCGAAAACAAGGAATGTTCAACGCCGATGAGCGCGCAGAGCTCATTAAATTGGCGTGTGACAGCTTAGATCTTCCTACGGGTACTGTACACATTGACGCGTTCCAAGGGCTTGTCACCGATTATGCGGAGCAAGCGGGGGCTAGCGTGATCGTGCGTGGGTTACGTACAATCTCAGACTTCGAGTTTGAGTTTCAATTCGCTCATGTTACCCGACGTCTGCGCCCTAGGTTGGAGATAGTGCTTCTACCCACTATTGAGGAGCACTCGTATGTAAGCTCCTCGTTGGTTCGGGAGCTCGCACAACATGGAGGAGACTTGGACCTTTTTGTTCCCCCCTGTGTTGCTGAGGCCCTTCGCGAGAAGGTTAGGGGGTAGGCTATGACCTTTATAGTGGGGTGCCCCATTTGCGCTAAAGACGGCGCGACCTCTAAGACGTATCCGATCGGTAGCTCGGGTACTTTGGTTCCGTGTTCTCCTTACTACGATGAGGACGGTATACAGCATCTGCACGACTTTAGTGCTACGACTTGGAACTTTTGTTGCGAGAAGGGTCATTGCTGGAACATAAAAACCTACGAAGAATGTTCGGCATGTGGCTGGCGTAAAGGGGAGGACGTTGTGATTGTTCCCGATTGGCAGATGCCTTAATTATGCTTGTGTCTATCGAATACGTGGAGGAGGATCCAACTCAAACGCTTGCTGAGCATGGGGTAACAGTCCGCGATTGGGATGAAGATATGCAAATTTGTATTGCGGACGTCTTAATCAAACAACACGAAAACGCGTTGGACAAGCTTGCAGCCGACCGAGACTGGTTTGTTAATTGGCGGTATGAACGCTACCACGAATACACTATGCAAACTTTTACTGGTATTTTACAGAAGGTGCTTGATGAAACTAGCACCAAATAACAGAACAGGAGAAACAGATGACAGTTGCACAGCCTATTGATATCGTATTCTCATTTGATACAACGGGGAGCATGTACAGTTGTTTAGGGCAGGTACGGCGCCGGGTAAAGGAAACCTGCGAGCGACTCTTCAAGCAGATCCCAAATCTTCACATCGGCATCATTGGCCATGGGGATTACTGCGATGGTAAGAAGGTGATCACTATCCTCGATCTAACGGACAACATTGCTCAGATAGTAGATTTTGTGGGGACCGTTCCTGCGACGGGGGGAGGGGACTTGCCTGAAGCGTATGAGCTCGTGTTGCATGAAGTGCGGTCTTTGAGCTGGCGCGCGGGGAAGTCCAAGGTACTTGTGATGTTGGGGGATGACGTTCCTCACGGACCGAGCTATCCGCAGAACAAGTTGAAGCTCGACTGGAGAAATGAAATCAAGCTGCTTCTCGAAGCCAGCATCCATGTCTACGGAGTGCAGTGTTTATCACGCAGACACGCCACGTCCTTCTACAAGGAGATCGCCCAGGTCACGGGGGGTTTTCACCTGGAGCTCCATCAGTTTTCGGCCATTAACGACCTGGTTATGGCGGTCTGTTACAGACAAGACTCTGCAGATGCGTTGGCAAAGTTCGAGGAGGAGGTAGAGATTGGTGGGCGCATGACCGATGTCGTGGGATCCTGCTTCGATGTAATGTCGGGTCGCCCAAAACGTACGGTGCGCGTAACTGCGGATTCGTGGCGTGGTTCTTCCAGTGCGAGCTTGATCACTGCATCGAGTAAGGTAGACGTTACGAAGCTTACACCCGTGCACCCCAGTCGCTTTCAGGTGCTCGATGTAGATAGTCCCGTGGCCATCAAGGGTTTCGTAGAATCTAACGGGTTGTACTTTAAGCAGGGGCGTGGATTTTATCAGTTCACGAAGTCTGTGACGGTACAGCCTTATAAAGAGGTGGTGTTATTCGACCAGACTACCGGCGCCATGTTTTCCGGGGCGGACGCACGCACGATGATCGGGCTTCCTAAAGCGGGTACAGGGGGGAACGTTAAACTGCGTCCTGGTCCTTTGTCTGGGTTCACGGCCTTTATCCAATCGACTAGTGTAAATCGGAAATTGCTCCCTGGTACGAAGTTCCTTTACGAAGATCAGGATTGGGACAGGAAAGAGTAGCGTATCATGACCAAGGCAACTAAAGTACCCGTTGAAAAGCGTCCCGTGCCTATTTCTTTGGAAGAGGCCTTCGATATTCTCAATGCCATGATGGAGGAGGACCCAGAAGGTGGGGAACAGTTTAAGAAGGCGGACGATCAGGGGGAGGACGTTACCTACTTGTATCATAACTCTCTCGGTCGCTGGTTACGCAACAACTGGGGTCTGTGGAAGCGGGAAGGTCCCTTGTATGAATGGTTTGTGTGCCTAGGTCTTCACCATCCAGATGACATGTCTGGACTTATTCTCACTTCATTCTGGCGTCACCTGAACGGTAAGCCGCTTGACATTGACTCTCAAGTTGCGAGCTACCAGAAATACTGGGAACGTGAGCAGCGGGGGTCCTCTTTGACTTCCTCTTAACTCCTGCCTATAGTTACCTTCTACGTATCAGTAGACGGTTGTTCCTGTCTCGCCTGAACTAAGGCTACCTGTAATAGAGAGGATATCCATGGGAAAGCTACCGCTTAACATTCGGTACCGCGGAGCGGTATACACGATGCTACGTTATACTTACGACGACCTGGAAGCGCTCGGTGGTGTTGAATTAGGAGATGCGTATGACCCACAGGGTAAATGGTATCCCGGGTGGGCAGACATGAAAGGTCACAAGTATGCTGAGATGGAGGGGTACTATATACGCGTAGATGATTTAGATGGTTGGCGATGGGAATGGATGGAAGGTGCAAATCAGGATAGCGTAGCTTACAGTCTAGGAAACGAAAGATTCCTTCCTAAGTAGATGCGCCTGACGGGAATCGAACCCGCTCTTCTGGGGACCTTACTCCACAGCGTGCGGCCAGTGCACTTCAAGCGCAGGCGACCCGAGAGCTTGTACCCAGGCTCCCGGATCTATGTTTGCTGGTGTATGGAAATCGCCGACAACATTTAAGCTACCGATGAGGCATAATAACTCGCGCTCTATCATTAAGCTAGAGGCCCATAAGTAGAGGGCCCCACGGGAGTCAAACCCGCATCTCGAATTGATTTTCAGTAGCGTTCGATTCAGCGAAACCAGCGAATGCTTAACTTTGGAGAATAGCCTCAACTTTATTGAACTCTCCAGCGCCTGGTCACCGTATGTAAACATGCGGCTGCGTCTTAGCCATTGCGCCACCCTCGCATAAAGTGCGAGGGGCAGGAGTCGAACCTGCACAACCATTGTTGGCTACTGTCAAGCTCTGAGATTAACGTTTAGCTTTAGCTTGTCTCCATCGTTGAGCTGTGTACTTCTATTAAACCTCCATCAGTTTTTCGCGAGCCCACTGCAAAGCTTCGAGCTCGTGTTGATCCTTGGTCCTCTTCTTCTCCAGGTCTACTTCCGCTCGTTGGCGTTCCGCGTACGATACGCCGTGCGCCGCCATTTGCTCGTGATCTAGCTGCGCATCATCGGGCGTTAGCAAACCAATACGTCGGTCAAGATAGAAGAGCGCGCGTTCCTTCATGTGTCCATCGTCTGGCATCTCGCGCTCCTACTTCAACAGGTAGTCGAAGATCGCGTCACCCACGCTCTTGTTTGGAGCTTCGGTGTCGTTGGCATCCTCGCGTGCGAACTTTACCGCCTTCAGAAGCGTGCGTGCTTTTTGCTGGAGCACCTTTTTTCGGTCCGCGGTCAGCGCTCCGGAATGTTTCACCGTGACCCAGTTTCCGATCGATTGATCTTCTTGGATCAGCTGCGTTTGTGCAAGATGCTGCTCCGTGGCCTCGTACAGGACGATAGGTCGCGCCACCTTCTTTGTTTTGGTGGTGGTTACGGGTTCCGACTTATGCAGTCCCGTTGCCGCATCCTTCTTCCAGTCGTAGGCTGGATCCAAGACAGGAAGGTTGTCGATAACGGTGTTGAAGTCTACCAGCTGCTTCTCCAAGAAAAGCAGGTGGGTGACGGGAACCGCGGAGAGGACTACGCGGCCATCGATGACCACGTCTGCTGTGGCACTCCCGTTGGCATAGTCCTTCGTTGCCACGATGTCCAGCAACTCCGTCATGTTCTCAGCGACTTCTTGCAGAGTCTCGTCGACGCGGAATTTCACGAGCTGGCGTTCCGCTGGAAAGTCGTCGCCATCTTCATCCCGCTTTTCGTAGGTCTTGGTCATACCATCGAATAGCGGAGCCTTTTGCAGGTTTTTGTAGGCTTCGGTGACAAAGCGGCCAACGCGCGTCTTGACACCTTTTTCGATTGCAATCGCTTGATGTAGTTTAGCCATGGTTCAGTTTCCTCTGTGCTCAATTTGATGTTGATGTGCTCACTCTAATCAGCTCACATGGCATTGTCAAGCATAAAAAATTAGCGTGATGTTTTTTACGCGGGCGGCAGGGATCGAACCTGCGATCTCCGGGGACCTTACTCCACGGCGCTCTACCATTGAGCCACGCCCACAAAACAGTCGTGCGTGGAGTCGAACCACGACTAAACAGCAACACTTTCTCCCGGTGGCCAAACCAGTACACTTCACGTTGCTGCGCCTCTGCCTGATCCCTTGTATTGTTACTGTCGTCGTTTTCTGAAGCCAGTGCACCAGCTACAGAGCGTACAACGGTACGCAACACAAGTTCACGTATTGGGCTACACGACCGACAATGCGGAAGGCGGGAATCGAACCACGCGACTTGCAGTATCCCGAAGGGCTGCCGCTCTACCATTGAGCTACTTCCGCTAAGCCCCGCAGGCAGGGATTTAACCTGCATCCACGTTGGCAGTACCCGAAGGCGCCAACGCCGCTCGTCCTGGAGGTCGCTGATTGTGCCGTCGTATACACGCCACAAATTGTCAGCGGCTCCGTTTTTTGAGCTACTACGGGATAAAATGTAGGGGCCAGGAGTCGAACCTGGTCGTCCGTTTGGGTGACCCCATTGAAACGGTATGCTCCACAGCAATACCCCTACGTTAGTGGTCGGTCTGGACTCGAACCAGATACCCTGCAGTTGCACGGAGGCACCAACTAGGGAAGCTCCACAGCCCGACCGGATCATTATTTCACCCCCTGTTTCGAAGGTGTACTGGATATTGTTTTACTCCGTTGCCACCAATCTTTGGCGCGCGCCCACCAGGACTTCTCTAGGGTACTTACCGTCTCCTCAAGCGCCGCGATCTGGCGTCGAAGCTCTTTACGTTTCATCTCTTGCCCTGTTATGTGCTGCGTATATTCCACGAAACTCGACATACGCAGCAGGGGCAACGTGCTCAAGTGTTTTCCACGTAGGTTCTTGGGACCAGGCGAGATACCCAGGGCCATGAGTTGTCCCGCGTGTTTACCGTGCGATTCTTCCACACGGTGCACAGGGACATCCTTGGATTCGAGATCGGCTGCGAGATCACGCAGTTGTTTCTCGGTTTCCACGCCGAGCGCGACAGCATATGTTCCAGGCGTTAGTTTACCGTCCGAGCTTTCTCCAGCAGCGTGTAGTAGCTGTGCAAAAGCTAGTCCGACGGGGATGTCGGTACGAACGATACAGTAATGGCAAACGGGGTTGTTGGTTTTTGGCTGACTGTCAAGGGAGGCTAATGTTGGTGTTCATCTTCTTGTGTCCTTTGCTCTGTTAGCGTGCTATGTTTTCTTCATCCAACGGTACCAGTGTAATTAGGGTACCTAGGGAAGTCAAGCAACTTTATCAAACTTTCTCACAAGTGACGAATATATTGTTATTTTTAGTAGACAAACCAGGAGTCCTAGATGCCTAATTTACCGCGGGTCATTCGTTTTCAAGGTCATATCTACCTACGGGTAGAAGCTGTAATGGAGGCGCGTGCGGCTGAGTTTAAAATGAGGCAGTTGCAGACTGCTACCGATAGAGCTCCCCGGGCCAAACTTGTCAACCTAGCTGACTGGGATGTTGGGGAAGCTGGGGTTCTATCTGCTATTAACACGAAAGACAGCGGTCTTCCTATGCTGTTATTATGGAACCCAGTAACATCTGAGTTCCTTATGTCCTCCGATCGGGATCTTGACGTTGTTAACCATAGTGAATTTTTCAAGAAAATGCAGAACAAAGTAAAGGACTACCCTTTGCCTAACATTAGGGACTGGGTACGCGCGTCAGTAGATCAAAGCAGTAAAGTGGTAACCCTTTGGCCGTGGGAACCCTTATTGGGGTACAGTGTTTATTTGCATGACGCTCATGAGAAACGGCAAGTGAAGCAGGTTCAAGCAAAAGCCAATCCGATGTTTGAGCAACTTGTTAGTGAGCTCGGTTCCGGTAACTATTCCTTCCGCACCATCAAACTGTAACTTGACATCGTTGAGCGTTTCTCTATAAAGCCTGTTGTGTCCCCGTAGTCTAATCGGAGAGGCAACGGATTTCTACTCCGTTTTATGTGGGTTCAAGTCCCACCGGGGACCCTTAGTTTTTTACTTGACATTTAACGCACGTTGCTTAAACTGATGACTTGTTGTGAATCATCAGTTTTTATTTGGAGGTCTCTCATGCCAACTTCAAGAACTACATGTGAACTAAGTCGACAGATTATTAGTTCAACCCATTGGGATGGGCGAATAGGTAGTTCAACAATCAAGGAGAAGAAAGCATGGGACCCAACACCAACATCGGAATCGACAGGCTGAAGCAGCAGTTTGAGCGCATTGGCGCTCGGCTGGAAGTAACGGAGCACCAGGCGCGTTTCTTGGACCGCCCCATCCGTGACCGGACCAACAACAAGTGGTTCGATTGGCGGAAGGTGGACCCTTTTTCGGCGAACGTGCGCCGAGACGAGCTGGGTGAGCACTTCACCATGATCATCGGGGACAACTCGATGGTCCCTCCCGGAAAATCGGTGTCGGAGGCTCCGGATCTGTCCAAGATCCAGGTGCTTGACGTGCAGCCCAAGGATCGCCACTTGCTGTTGCAGGTGGTTATCGGAGAGGGGCGTAACATCCAGGTGGACACGATGCTCATGGGGCACGACGAGCGTCACTGGTTCATCGCACGTGCGGCGGGCACCACGGTGGCTGAGGCGAAGGAGAACCTCAAACCCGCCGTTGTGCGCGAGCGGCAGAAGCAGGCGAAGGTAAAGCGGTCCAAGCGTCACAAGCGTAAGAACGCCGCTTTTGTTCGTCAGGGGGAGTGGTTCTTCATGCCGGAGGCCGACTTCTTCCCCCCGAAAGAGGCCATCGTCACCAAGAACGAACCCTTGCGTCGCGGCGCCGGGAAGCCGCACATGGCGGAAGAGTGCTGCCGCATGGGTGGGACCTCCGTGATGTTCAACCGAAAGCTCGCGCCTAACGGTATCTCGACGGTGGCGTACAACCGGTTGCTTCAGGACAAGTCGCGAGAGAAAGAGATGCGCAAGAGCGGGAACTGGCGTGCCATGACGCGTGACGCTACGGTGTACGTACGCGGGAACATCCGGCACCCGGACCACAAGACCTTGAAGCTCCGCAGCTGGCATCAAGTGGTACCCAACACCGAGCGGGTTCGCGTGGGTAACCGTTTGCAGACCGTCGCCTTCCTGGACTAATATCGCTTAATTTTAAGGTATTCTTTAGGTGAGTACATTCTAACACCGATGTTCCCGAAGGTACCTGCATCTGGAATACAACAACCAACCAGGCCAACTGGAACATTGGCGGTAGTTGGGTGAATGCCACCGGTACCATCGATCCATAGTTTTGTGGTATAACGAGTATACAGAATTTAATCGTAGTTGATTACAGGTAGTAGTCTTCGACGAGATAGATGGTAGCCCCGTTTACTACGCCTTCTGGATGGTTCTTCGAGCTCCCGGTAGCGTCCGTGATGCGGCGCGTAGATACAGCTTGGTACCACCACTTATCAGAGCTGCTACGTGATCTAAGCTGGGCGAGTACCACCAGTTGTGCTTCTGGATCTTGGGCACAGAACTCCGTGACGATTTGTTTTGCCACTAACTTAGTTGCGTCTTCGCACGCTGCTTTGTTGACTGCTGAGTCGATGCTTTCGCCCACCCCACCTACCTGGTGGAAGGTGTCCCACCACAGCTTCTTCATACCCG
>Ga0114918_10000219_pt1 | contig 47203 bp, 89 predicted proteins | sample LantaG_FD_87015 | JGI IMG/M metagenome (GOLD analysis project Ga0114918, IMG submission 87015) | Deep subsurface microbial communities from Baltic Sea to uncover new lineages of life (NeLLi) - Landsort_02402 metaG | ecosystem: Environmental > Aquatic > Marine > Oceanic > Sediment | place... | reverse complement strand
ATTTTTTTGATGCTTTAAGCAAAAAAACTGCAATACTTGGACAAACAATGGAATCTTTTTCTAGGGATCAAAGTGTTAGAGGCGTAACTCATGTTGAAAAAATTAAAGCAGGTAAAACTCTTGCAAAAAAAATAATTGACTACATTAAGAATGGAGAAAAAGAAATAATTCTTATTGATATTAAAAAAATGACACATGATGAAGGGGATGAACAAATTATTTATGATGGCGATGAAATAGGAAGATATACAGATACAGATATCCCTATAGTTGGTGATGTAATACATAATGATGGTGTTGTTTATATAGTTCAAGAAAAACATCATTCAATGGATTGTATAAATAGAAAACTTCTATTGGTTGAAAAATTAGAAGATGATGAACAAAATGAAGTATTTGATTGTAAATTAACAGATAATGAATAGAAAATATGTAACTAAAGGTGAAGAAAAAAAAGAAGATATTAAAAAGTTAATAGATCTTTATAATAAAAGAATTTTTCTGTGGCGAGAAGCCGATGAAATTACGAAAAAAATTTTAGAAATTGAAAGTAAATATCCAATTGATGATAGTGACCCTTTATCTTAATTGAAATGAAAAAGACTATTTATTCTTCTTTTTGTGGAACAGGTAAAACTTATCTTTGTAATAATTTTCCGAAAGAATATGCGGAATTATGTTGTTGGGAATATCAAGGTGAAACATTTCCGGATAATTACATATCAGATATAGTTGATAAATTAAATACAATTAAATATTTGTTTATATCAACCAATCCAGTTGCGTTAAAAAAGTTAAATGAACTTGGATTTAATATAGTTTTGATTTATCCCAAAAATGAATTAAAAGAAGAATATTTCAGAAGATTTACAAATCGTATTAAGGGGGATCCTATTAATATTCATTTAGATTTCTTAGAAACAATGGATACATATTGGGATGGTTGGTTAAATGAACTAAAAGAACAAAATTATTGTACTCATATAATATTAAAAAGTGGTGAATATTTACAAAATGTTTTAAATGATGGAACAAGAAATTAAAGACAGACTTATAAAACTTGGTTTTTTAGTTGATGAATATCCAATTGATAATATTTTTGATAGATGGAAAGAACCTTTCCGTTATTATCATGGAATGAACCATTTATTAGATATTATCAAACGTTTAAAAGATAACGGTGAATGGGATAATGATATATTATTTCTTGCTGCTGTATTTCATGATATTAGATATTTTCCATTAAGAACAAACAACGAAATAAAATCTGTAGAATATTACAAGGATAGAATGGGATTGATGTTCGATGAAAATGACGAAGTTTGTAATATTATAATGGATACAAAAGATGGAGCCAATGAATTTACATCTGAATTATCAGAACATTTCATAAAAGATTATGATAGATATAATTTATATCATGGTAGTTTTATTGAAATACTCAATAATACTAAATTATTATTCAAAGAAGAACAATTTATAGATTTAAATTCTTGGAAGCAAAATCAAATTTATTTTCTGAAAAATTATATTGATATTAATCCAAATATTCAAAATGTTATTGAATACATTAAAGATTGGGAACCAAAGATAGGTGTTTATGCAGGATCTTTTAATCCCTTCCACAAGGGACACTATAATATTCTTTTGAAAGCAGAAAAAGTATTTGATAAAGTTGTATTAGCATTTGGTAAAAATCCAACTAAAGATGAAAATGAATTATTTGATATTCCATATGTATTAAAAAATAGTCGTGAAATAATTTATTTTGATGGTTTTTTAACAACCTTTATGGATTCACTTGGATATGACACAACATTAGTTCGGGGGTTAAGAAATTCAACCGACCTACAATATGAAATGACACAATTCCAGTATTTACAAGATATGAAACCTGACATTAAAATAGTAAACATATTTTGTGATAAAGAATATGAACATATTAGTAGTTCAGCAATTAGAAATTTAAAAAAATTAGATGAAGAAACAATTAAGAAATATTTAATATGAAAAGAGTAAAAACCGAAGAAATTACTAACTGGAAAATAGCCAAAAAAGTAAAAAACATTAGAGCTAAACCATTAATTTCTATAATGGTAGATAGGTCAGTAACCAATAAATTTCTTGTTGATACATTAGAAGGTAAAGAACCTTTGGGTGATGGTGCAGTTATTTGTATTGGTGAAGCTGGTGATGCGTGGCAACAGATGCCAAAGAAATTAATACAAAAATATAACGTCATTGAAATTGATAAAGACGGGTGGATGGTATGTGAACCGAGACCTGATAATTCTGTTAATTGTATTGAAATAACAGGGGAAATATTATATGATGTTCCGGGATTTGTTAATTTGGATTATAATGAATGTTATATTATAGCACAATGGGGTGAACAAACAAGTGAAGGTTTGATACAAAAAGCTAATATTGGTGATTACGTTTGTCAAAACAGGGAAGATCTAACTGATATTTGGATAGTAACAAAAAAGATTTTTAATAACACTTATACTATAATCAATGGATAACGAAACAGTATGGTACAAAATAGTTGATATAAAGAATGATAAAGTTTTAACACTTTTTCATGGTGTCAACGGATCAAAAACTTTACCCAAAAATCAATGGGTGAAAGCGGAAAAGAAAATAGTAAGTGATGGTAAATCAACCAAATACTTATCTGGTTTCCATGTTGTTCCATCTCACGAAGAATCGGTGGAATATCTGAAAATGTTTAAGAATGTGAAATATAAAAAAATCATACCGGTTTTTGTTCGTGGTGAAGTGAGAAAGAAAGAACATAGCCCATCTAATATTTGGTTAGCGGATGAAATATTCATAATATGAAAAAAGAAAATTTAATATCATTTGAGGATTTCAAGAAATCTGACAATCAAGAATTTTGTAGTAATTATTTATCAAACATTGATGCGATTGGTTGGATAGAACAGATATCAAAATTTGGTGGTAGAGTTTTTTTGGAATCTGATTGTATAGATGAGGTTTATATTGATATTGGTGGAATGAATAAGAAACAAGTTATTGATTTTTTCTTATTCATATCAAAATCAAAACCGGATGAATTTTCGGAAATAAGTAAGAATTTTTTAAGAGTTTGGTGGGATTAATAATGATAGCAGAAATAACATACAAAACAGATAAATCAGTAAAAATAAATTGGTCTGATGAAGAATTAGGATTCGGAGAACTAGTAATGGTATATACAGATAATGGAAACTACGAATTACATGCTGAGTATTTGGGAATAGATACAGTAATAGAAATTTTTAAATCAATAAAAAATAAAAAATAAAACATGAAAATAGGTGATAGTGTTAAATTAACAGAAGAAGCCAGATATTCAGTACCTTTATGTGCGTTATCTGATGATGATTATATTATTAAAGATATTTTAGATGGAAATGTAGAATATAATATAGTGTTAGAAAATGAAAAATTTGGAAAAGATTGGGTTCAATTTTTTAAAAAAGATGAAATTATAGAATATGAAAAATGAAATGAATAAAATGGATGAATTTATCAAAGAATTTTATGATAAATTTGGTGATATTGATCCTAATAGTTTAACTGGACAAGTCAAAAAAGAATTTCTTAAAGCAAAGAAAATAGTTGATGGTGTTGAAAAACAAAAAGGGATGATGGGTTCTGTTTTGGATTTTCTTGGCGAGTTTGGGGTTGAAACTGTTCAAATTGGAAGTAAAGAATTTAAAAAAGAAGAACCAAATCAATTTGATGATTTAAAATGAAAAGATTGAAAAAAATTTATTACCAATTAATGTTGAAATTTGCACAAGAAAGAACAAAAGCCACAAGTGCTGGTGATTTGAGTGGGTTTGATGGTTTTTGTAGTACAGAAGAGTATGAAGAATATTTAAGAACCTTTGATGAAATAAAGAATAATGATATAGAATATTGGAAAAATAAATTACAAAAATTACATTAATGGGGAATAAAAAAATATATAATTTCGAGGTAGAAACACTTCATTCGGGTCAACAAGGAAGGTATCGAGATTCGAGGTATCATTATATTATTAAGAATAATTGTGAAATTGATTGGGCGGAAAATGTTATTTGGGATTTTTGTCAATTTCTACACAAATCCTATAAAAAAGATCCACCAAATTGGGCTAGTCCGGTTTGTACAAAATTTGAGAAAATATCTGATAGAACATGGGAATATGATGTAACGGAAGCATATACAGATTAAATTATTATGGAACAATTATTCGGTATAATAAAAGAAAACGCAACTGTTTTAGCAGAAGATGAAACTATTCATAGAATACCCAAAAGAGGAACTGATAAATTAGGGTATCCAGAAGTTCTTATAGACGCAACTGAAGTTGGTGGTGATAGTACATTTAGTAGACAATCTATACAACCGTTTATTGGAATGAAAGTTGTTTTTACACGAGTTGATGAAACAGCTCAGGGATTTAATTTTAAAATTGTAAAATAAATGACAATAACAAATAGAAAATTATGAAAAATGATTATTGTACATGTGAAAATAAACATTTAGTAACCCGGTGGTCGAAAAAAGATAACGAATGGGTTTCAACGAATAAAAATAAAAATGAATGTGGGGATTGTGGTAAGGAAGTTGAACTTCTTGATGAAAAATTTATTTTATCTAAAGGTTGGGTGAAATCCACGTGGTTTGGGATGATGACCGGATACATTCATAAAAATTTTAATTATGTAAATGATAATTTTTTTATTGAAATGAAAATTTATAGAGAATCTGATAATAATTATGTAAAAATTTTTGAAGATTGTGGATTAGATACAACTCAGATTTTTCAAGGGTATTTACATACTAATGAAGATCTGGAAACAATAATGAGGTTATTAGAATTTGATTTTAATTAAAGAAGATGGGATGTTGTGCTGAATGTGATAATTTTCATTATGAATCTCCACAAATGGACCAACCTTATCCAGAATTTTGGTGTGGTGAACAACATTGGGATGGAATAACTGATTATGATGAACTATATGAACCCATTAAATGTTCAGATTACATTAAAACAGTAAAATGATACCAATGATGAAATGATAAGTAAAGAAAAGGTGACATTAGAAGAATTCATAGATATGTTAAAGAAATCCACCTACATTATATTTAGGGATGAATTTGATGATGTTAAGATATTCATTGGTGTTTGGGGGTCAAGATATAAAATTGTAAAAGTGAAAAGGGGGAAAGTGAAAACATCAGTAGACGGTTTTAAAGGTTATAGAGTTTTAGATATTAATTTTTTGAAATATTGGTTCGATGAATATAAATTGACAGTGGAATGAAAGATGTTATATCATACAAACACATTTATCGTTATTATAAAAAAGGTAGTTTTTTTTATGATAAGGAATTGAATAAATTTCAAGTGGTTAATAAATTACAAAATGGTATGATGAAGTTGATCGTTTATTCAAATGCTGATGGAAAAAATCATACAACTTATAATATTACGAAGGCTTCAAGAATTTTATTATATCTTGGTATTGAATTTTTAAAAATAAAAGAAAATGTTCATTGGGATAAAAAATTGTTTTATTCTGAAGATTATACTAATAAATTAAAAAAACAAAATCAAAAACAAATTCTGATAGATTATGAAAATACTTTAAAAGAAGGTATTAAAAAAGGAATCATAACAAAAGAAGAATATGAAACTTTAAAGAAAAAATGAAATATAAAAATATATGGGAGAAAGATTAACTGAATATGAAAGAATAGCTTTAGCTATGGAAGAAGGAGAAAAACAAAAGAAAGAATTTGAAATCAAATATGATAAATTCCTTATGGAAGAAGGAGAAAAACAAAAGAAAGAATTTGAAATCAAATATGATAAATTCCTTACTATTGTTAAAGAAGAGTTATCAAATTTAGTTGGTGATTTTGATGAATTATCAATAAAATGTGATATGAGAGGTATTACAATTCTTATTCATCGTAGTAATTGTTTAACTTTTTATATTGAAGATGATTGTTTTTTAGTTGGTCCAATTTATAGTAGACAAGGAAAAATTAAAATATCCAGTTTGGAAACGTTTAGAGAAGTTGTAATACAATTAATTAATGATGAATTTATTCCAACAATATATGATTTATATAAAAAAACTACATATAACGAAGATGGCCACCAAATACCTTTTATAAAAACTTTACCAAGTAAATTAGTAAAGAAAGATAATAAATTAGATTTCAATTTAATAACAAAGGAATGGTTAACTGAAAAATTCTATGAAATATCTTCAGATGTTATGAATGGTGAGTATATTGAAAATGTATTAAGTCAAAAATTGAAAGATGGGTTGTTTATAACTTTTGATGTTAATTGTGGTAGATATGGTTTGTATCGAAATCATTCAATAAGTATTGGTAATAGAGGTGAAATAAAAATTGATTTATTCGACACTCCAGTAGAAGGATGTGGTATTGAATCTGGTTTGGAAGAAGAAATCGAAAAATTACTTGATATAAAATGAAAATTTACGAACGTGATAATTTCAATGGATTACCAGAATGGTTTTGGGAAACTTTCAATGAAAAAAATAAAAAGAGTATAATATCTAGTGGTTATCCTATCATACCAATTAGAGTTATGATATGTGATAAAGATGAAATGAATGAATCGTGGAAGAAATTTCATGATATTAATCATAATCAAGGTAATATAAGTGGTATTTTTGTTACAGATTTTGATTATCTTGATCATCATGTTGTAATAAATTTAAATACAATTGAATATTACATAACCGATAAATTGTTAGATTGGGATTTAAAAACACCATATGAAGAATGGATTGAGACACCATATGAAAAAAATCAAAAAACCTAAAAAATAATCCAGAATGATTGAGAAAAGTAATTACCTTATGTGGAAGTACAAAATTTAAAAATGAATTTATTGATGTTAACAAATGGTTAACATTAACTGGCAATGTAGTCATAACTTGTTCAATTTTTGCTCAGGTTGATGGTGATCCAATTACAGATGATGATAAAGAACTATTGGATAAAATTCATAAATCAAAAATAGATTTAGCTGATGATATATTTGTTATAGATGTTAATGAATATATTGGCAATTCAACAAAAAGTGAAATTGATTATGCGATATCTAATGGAAAAGGGGTTAGATATTTATCTAAAGAGAAAAAAGATTTTGAATCATGGTTGTATAAATATCAATTAAGAAAATTGAAATGAAAATAAAAACATTAAAGAAAAAATTTAACACTTTTCGTAAAAAATGGATAGAATTTAATCGTTTATTTAATGAGGTGTATATAAAAAGTAATCATATTGATTAATGGATATTAATATTATAGTTTTTAGTAAAGATAGAGCGTGTCAGTTAGAATTATTTCTTCGTTCGATGAAAGAATTTTTCAAAGAATTTAATGAATGTGAGATTAAAATATTATACACTTTTTCCGATCCAGAATTTGAAAAGGGTTATGAAAAATTAAAAACAATTCACAACGATCCAAACATAAAATGGGATCTTGAGTATCCCCCTTTTCAAGAACATCTAATTCATATTTTCGATAAAGATAAATTATTATCTGTTTTTTTCGTAGATGATAATGTTTTTAAAGAACCATTCTCTTTTGAAGATGAAGAGTTTGAAAGATTTAAGAATAGGAGTGATATTTTAACACTATCTTTAAGGTTACACCCAAGATTAAATTATTGTTATCCAGCTAGATTAAAACAATTCACACCAAATATGTTAGATGGTGTTTTTAATTGGGTGGGATTGCCGGGTGATTTCGGATATCCAATGTCTTTAGATGGTAACATTTTCTTAACAAAAAATATCAAATATTACATTACCAGATATTCTTATAATGGTCCAAATAGTTTAGAAAGTTTGATGGCTATGCAACCTGTGCCAATAAATCTTATGAATTGTTATGAAAAATCAAGAATAATGAATCTTCCATTAAATAAGGTTCAAAATTATAACAATAATGTTCATGGTAATATTTCAGCTAAATATTTAAATGATCAATTCTTATCAGGGAAAATAATATCATTAGAAAACATCAGAGGATTTGATAACACCAGTTGTCATCAGGAAATAGAAATAAAGTTCTTTGAGTATTAACGTTACTTAGTTACATTTTTAAGTTTTCACCGTACCACTTCCATTTTTTCACTACTAAAATTACTCAGGTTTCAGTTGGTCCGATATTCTACCATGTTTGCAATAACGAGTTCTACCTGTTTTCTCCCTGTTGGTAGGATTGCTAATCCTCTGTTTCATTCCGATTCTATTGCTACTCCCCAACCGCTGAATTTCATATTTATTCAGGATCCACTTCTGTTTTATACTGGGAATTTTAAATTAAGGTATCACAGTCTTTAAAACTAACCCCCAGTCTCGCCTACATTACGGGTGTTTCCTTTTTCGGCATTCACCACTCTTGTAATTTCAATTCAAATACTCAAAGAACTCAAATACAAAATTACGAATAATCTCCGGAATAAAAAAATTATATATAGAAATGTATGAAAAATTATAATCAATTTTTATTTGAGAAAATTGTTACCGAAGAAAATTTAATTGATAGTATTAAAGCTAAAAAATTATTATCTGGTGATATATTTAAAGTGAATTCAGATGATTTCAAATATATAGATGATCTATTTGATGATAAGAATTTTAATGATAAATTAAAAGGGTTGAAAAAAGGTGTGTTAGAAAATACGAAAGGTTATGAAACTTTTTTAAAAAATACATTGAATGTCAGATATTTCTTAATCTTTGAAGATGATCAAAACGAATTAGAGAAACCTAGATATATTTTTCTTCAATTAAAAGATGGTGAAAATTGGAAACCCATTGAACTTTATAGAGTTAATTCTGATATGAAGAATTTTTATGATTTATTGACGAATAAAAAAATTGAAATTATATTTAACAATAAAAATTATATTTATACAACAACAAATGGTGGAAAAGATTGGACACTTCAAAATCTACAAAATCAAGATTCCACATTTAGAAAAATAATGAGGAGTGAAGAAATCAACAAATTACTCCAAAATCAAAATATTTCCATTCAAGAAATAGAATAGTTTTTTAAACAGAACCCATTAATTCGTATATATAAAATAAAACACATTTTATTATGAAAAAATATGAATTATTGAGAATTAATGATACCCTAGTAAAGTCAATAGATTATAAAAGTCACGAATTTGCTTATGCTATTTTTAAAAACAAACAAATGATAGATGAAATTCTTAAAGAGGTTGAATTTATTAATGATGTTGAACCAGAATTTGTTGAATATGAAAATCAAAGAATAGAATTATGCAAAATAAATTCTAAAAAAGATGAAATTGGAAATTACATAATTAGAGATGGCCGTTATGAGATTGAAAATTCTGAAGGGTTTAAAAACAGTATGGATGAATTGAGAAAGAAATATGATAAAGTGGTTACAAAAAGAGATGAACAACTAAATCGTTTTAATCAAATTATGCAAGAGGATGTTGATATAGAATTTGTTAAAGTTGAAAAGAAAGATTTACCTACTGAATTATCAACAGCTACTGAAATGTTCGAATATGGATTTATGATAGCTTAAACATTTTTTATTATTTAAACTATAACAATAATACTATAAAGATTTTAATTTATGAAAACATTTGCTACGGCATCAAATCAAATTGATTTTTCTAAAAAACTTTTTCCTCAAACTAGGACTAACTACATGGATCCTATTCTTTTCTTTACAGAATTGAATGGGGTTTTTCCATCAAATAGATTTATCGGTTTAGTAAAGATACAAGACATTAAAAATGTTATAATAACTAAATATAATATTCCACCAGAAAATGTAATACTAACTGAATATTTTAAAAAGAGTAAAGTAAATTCTTATGGGTTAAATTCTTTTTATTTTATAATTGAAAATGATTTAATATTATCTTGTAATAGTGATGGAGCGGAAGATATCTATAATTTTAGAATATATTATTGTCACACAACCAATAAAGATAAATTAGAAGAAGTTTCTAATTTCTTTTCTGATAGTGTCGATGAAAATAAAAATTCGGAGATAGGGATAATTGGGAGTGGACCTAATGGGTTGTTTATCAGGTTTTTTAGTGTTAATGTTCCAGATATAAATGTGGATCATTATTATAATGATGATTTTTTGGATATTCATAATAGAGTAATCAATAAGTTAAATAGTGATTTATTTAGTAAAGGGGTAGTTTTATTTCATGGTGCACCCGGAACTGGAAAAACAACATATATTAGATATATTTCATCATTGGTAGATAAAAGGATGATATTTATTCCACAAGAATTAGCTTATCAAATAGCTAGTCCGAACTTTTTATCACTTTTGATGGATTACCCAAATTCGATTCTAATACTAGAGGATGCTGAGAACATTATAAAGGATAGGATGGGTGATCAAAACTCGCCTGTAGCAAACATATTGAATATTTCGGATGGTTTACTATCAGATTGTTTAAACTTACAATTAATCTGCACTTTTAATACTGACATAGGTAAAATAGATAAAGCTCTTTTAAGAAAAGGTAGGATAATAAGTAAATATGAATTTAAAGAATTGGGTGTTGAAAAAGCTAATAAATTAGCTGAATTAAAAGGTTTAAAAACAATATTCAATAAAAATGTGACATTGGCTGAAATATTTAATACGGATGATGATGATTATGTTCCACAAACAACACCGGTTGGGTTTAAATCAAGAAAAGATCAAGGGAAATATTATGATGATTTCGAACAGGAAGTATCAAAATCTTATTAATTTAAAATGTCAAAAAATATCAGTATTGGTAGTTTTTGGTTGCCTTTCTGATTTTAATTTGTGCGGTATTATTTTTTTCAGAATTTCCGGGTTGTAAAGGTGATGTTCTTTTTTTTAATACTAAACCTTCAATCATATCAATTTTTGTAAGTTTCTCCCAAATGGATTCGAAATTGGTATAGAACACTTTTACTAACCAAATGTTTTCGGTTATTTGGTAACTATATTCATTTTCACCAATAATTTGATCTTTGAACATATCGTATAACATATTCCATCTCTCTTCGAATGTTTTACCAAGAATATGTTCTCCATCAATTACAAGAATGTCGAATATTACAAATTTGTGATTAAATACTTTATTAGAATCATCTTTCTTTGATTTATTCATATATTCACCAACAATAACATTCCATTTATCACTTGTGAACAAATCACGAAATTCAGAGGCTTCAATTTTGAAAGTTGTAAGTCTATCTTTGTGTCTATTCATAGGAAGAAATCTTTCTGAGTTGAAAAACAAAGGTCCACAACTACCATTAAATTTTGGTTCGGCTAGAAATTCACCACCAAACAGCCCACCAGTGTCATAATCTTTTAAAGAAGATTTGGGTATTTTTCTTTCTGGTCTCGGTGGATAAATGTAACGATAATCTGAATAATTCATAATGATTGATTTATATACAAAATTACGAAATTTCTGTGAATTAAAAAAATTTTTAATATATAGATTTATGATAACAAAATTTATTTTATTTGAGAATCAATTACGACTTTTTAATCAATCACCAAATGATACTGATATTTCTAAATATTTCACCACTAAACATCAAACAACACCGATAACAAACCATTCTGGTAAAAATTTAATGGATGAATTTAATAGATTTGATAAAGAAGAACTAAATAAAATGTTGTATGATTATTATATGAATGATATTGATTCTGATTCATATGAATTTTCCAATCTGGTATATAATAACCAAGAAATTTTTATAGATTATATAAAAGAAAATCCAAATAATATAGCATCACAATATAAAAATTTGTGGCCGAAAGGGACAGATATTGTAAATAAGATATTGGAAGAAATAGAAGATAATAGACAATGGTATGAAACAATAGATGATTATATCGTCAATACAGACACATTCAAAACATATTTATTGGAAAAATTGAAAGATGATTTATTTGATTTATGTGATCAGGATTATTATTATGAATTAGAAACCGCAATTTATAATTCAGAAGATCCAAAAAGATTGAGAGTTTTTAGATCAATTTCATTACCTGAAAATGTAACAGAATTGGATAAATATAAAGGTGTGGGAGTTTATTGGACTTATGAATTTGATAAAGCTGAAGCTTATAATTCAAGATATGAAAGAGAATATATTTTAGATGGATGGGTATATGCAGATGCAATAGATTGGGAACAAACAATATATAGATCTTTATATAATTTAAAAGAAGAGAGAGAAATCAAATTGTATGATGGTTCATCAATTCAATTGGTTGAAGTTTTTATGGAAACATCTTATGATGAATTGATGGATAATATTGAAGAAAGAGAAAAGATATCGAAATTATTTGGTTTAAGTTTAAATGATGTAATGAAACATTTAAAAGGTAAATATAGAAATATGACAAAAATAGTTTTAGATAATTTTTGGGTTAGAGTAGGAAATTCATTTCAATGAACATAAAAAAGGTGGGTTTCCCCACCTTTGAAAATTTAGTTTTAAGGTTTAATTATTCACCTTTTTTCGGATTTTTCAGTTGGAATACCGGACGAATATCTTCGATGAATTCAGCTACATTTCCTTTACCAACAGTCATCGCTCTTTGGATACTACCTTTCTTAACGGTGATGGTGGTTTTGGCCTTGATAAGATTTTTCTTCACATCGTCAGGAATGTTGGCAGTTTGGATGGCTTTCGAAATTTCTTCACCATATTGTTGAACCAATTCTTTGTCAAGTGTGAATTCGTGAACACTTTCGGTAATTTCACCATTATATTTCTCATTCAGTTCGGCGAAAGTTTCTTCTGTCGGTTTGATGTAACGATCGGTTGGGACAACCATAATAGATGCTCCGGATTTTGATGTGGCGATGAAAGATTCGGGATAAACACCTTTTTCCTTATATTGTTCGTTAAAAACGGAAACACAGGAAGGTTTGAAATCGGCTTCAACCATATCAAGTTTCGCTTGAACGGCGTCGAGTTCGGCTTTCAATTCGGCAAAACGTTGGAGATCTTTGTCAAACTGATCGGATGTTACTTTTACAATAACTTTATCAGTTTTTTTCTTGGTTCCAGTTGTCGATTCTTTTTTGGCTTGTTCGAAAAGGTTTGTCATAATTTTTGTTTTTTTTAAGGTTTGTATTGTTTGACTTTGATAATACAAAGATACGGCGTTTCACCGGATAAAAAAAATTATGGCAACTTTTTTTGGAATTTTTTTACTTTTTTTCACCTATAGTTTTATAATACTTCGTTAAACCAGTTATCTCTAAAGTTTAATAATTTATCAGCAGCTTCGTGTAATTGTTCATCGGTAGTTCCATTTCCAACTTCAATAAGTGTATCAATCACATCTTCTAATATTAATGAAGCTTCATCATCTGATAATATTTCAGATTTTGGGATTTCTTCTAAATTTTTAATCATATTCAATGATGTTTCCGATATCCTTCCATCTCCAATCAAATAATCAAAAGTTTTTCTAAACCATCTTTTGAATTCATCTACTGATAAAATATCATCAGTTCCACAACTCCCATCTTTAGCTTGATGAGATATTTCGACTTCAAGTTCTTTATATTCTTCAAAACTATCGAAGATATCTGTTATTAAATCTTCTTCGTTATTCATCAAATGTTCCAATACAGGTTTTAATTCATATGGTGTACTAACACCTTCGAAACAATCTTCATTGTATATTACAGCATAAACTTTTTTCATTGCAAAATAATTTTTAATTTTTTATATCTTATTTTATTAACAAATTCTTCATATGTATATTTTTCATCCATGTTAAAATCCACATCTTCCATAGAACTAGTAAATTCCCAAGTTTGTTTTTCCATTTTTTCTAATCGTTTTTTAAAATAATCAGTAATTTGAAATCTTCCTGACCATATTAAATTTTCATACCAAATATCATTTTCACAAGGACAATCTAAAACAACAATATTATTACCCATTTCAATATGTGAAATTAAGCCAGATTCATTTTCTAAATATTTCTTGGGGTTTTCAAGTTGTAATTCTTTTAGTCTATCATATTCTCCATCTTCATATTCTCCATTTGAAATTTCTGGATTACAAAAATGAATACGACCACACATACATTCTTGACTTACAAATGAACCTCCCGAAAAAAATGAATCATTAAATTCTTCTGATACCATAATTATTATATTATAAATACACGATTTTGTTTAAATAAAAAAGGTGTGAATAAATATCCACACCTTCTTAACAGACTGTCAATTCTGTTATTTTTCAATTTTTTCTTTTTCTTTATCTATTTCTTCTAGACTTTCTTCGTATAAAGAATTTAAATCTGCTGATTCTGAATAAAGTTTTGAATCTAATTTTGATTTTCTAAAATTAGTTGTATAAGAACTCATACTATTCATAGATGCTGATATTCCACGTTCATCTGCCATATAACTAACAGTATTGTTAGCCGTAAATCCCATTGAACTTCCAACAGCCATAGCGTCTTGATTTGCTCCAAGATAAATGAAAACCCAACCATCTTTTTCTTGATATCTATTAACCTTTTCAAAAATTTTATCTTTGGTATATTTTCTGATACCTTCTTTATTAACAAGTCTTGAAGAATTTTCTTCACCATCTGTTAAAACAGCGAAAATAACCTTTTCAGGTTTTTCATCTTCTGATAATTCTTTAATTCTCTTTTTTGTTAATTTCATAGCTTCACCAAATGCATCATACAACGCTGTTCCACCACCGGGTACATAAGTTGATTCATTTAATTCTGCTGCTGATTGGATTGGAATGTTTTGATAAACTACGTTGTGAGTTGTATCAAATAAAACTAATGTGATATTAGCTTCTCCTTCTACTTCTTTTTGTTGTTTTAGGAATGTGTTAAATCCCCCAATTGTGTCATTTTGAATGCTGTGCATTGAACCGCTCTTGTCAACGACCATAACGATTTCTGTTAAACCTTTTTTCATAGTTTTCCTTTCTTTTATTTTTTATTTTTGAATTACCAATCTTTTCATTGTTTATCACAATTTAGAAGCAACCTTATGTCTTTAGTTACTCAAAATCAATAATCCCAGATTATAACTTATATATTAAATATAGTCAGTCCTAAATAAAAAGTTTAAAAAACATTCTATGAAATAAAGACTATAACTAATAATGATAAATTTTTAAACGGAAAATCGTTAAAAATAATAATAAATATGGATGTAAATAAAATATACTATGGTGATGCGATGGAACTGATAAAAACAGTTCCAGATAATTTTCTAAATCTTGTAGTCACATCGCCACCCTACGCTGATGTGAAAAATTATGGAAAAAATGTCAACACTTTATCACCAAGAAATTATAATAATTGGTTTTTACCATTAGCCAAAGAGATAGGAAGATCATTAAAAGATGATGGTTCGTTCATTTTAAATATTAATGATAAGGTTATTGGTGGTTTCAGAGATTTATATGTATTTGAATTGGTTCTTAAAATTTGTAATGAAACAGATTTGAAACTATATGAAAGATATATTTGGTATAAAAAGAATGCCCTTCCGACAAGTGGTAATAGATTAAATGATTGGATGGAATATATTTTTCATTTTACCAAAAATCCAAAGATTAAAACAAGAGTTGATAATGTTCGTGAACCTTATGCTGAAAGTACTCTTAAAAGATATAAGTCACCTGTTGCGTTTCATGAAGATGTTGATGAAAATGGATTGACTACTACATCTAGTGGGAAAATGGTGAAATCAAATCCATTGGGAAAAAAACCATCAACTGTATTCAGATTTAATAATGCTGGTGTTTTAAAAGGTGAAACTGCTGGAAAACACCCAGCACCATTTCATCCAGATTTACCTGAATTTTTTATTAAATTTTTAACCGATCCTGATGATATTGTATTGGATCCATTTATGGGGAGTGGTACAGTTACAGAAGTTTGTCATAAATATGGTAGAAAATGGATTGGTTTCGAATTGAATGAAAGTTATGGTGATTTAATTGATATTCGACTCAAAAAAAGTGAAAGAGATGAAGATTTTATAAATGGTGAATTAGAAAGGTTGAATCCAATTACATTTGATAAAGATATTCAAGAAGTAATGACTGAAAAGACACCCAAAATAGAAACTTTAGAAAAGGAAGATACTGATTGGTTTGATAAATTATAATTATGAATGAATATTTTCAATACGAAAGAGAGTTAAGAGAAACCGAAAATTATATTAGAGATTTTCAATCATCAATAAAATCTTTAAATAAAAGAGTTGATATGATTAAAGATTTATGTAATCACACCACCAAAGATGGTGACAGTGCTATAACATCTATGTATGATAAAATTCATACGACTTATACATGTGTGATTTGTGGAAGATATGGTGATTGGGATTGGTATAATAAAATAATAAACAGATAAAGATTAAATTATACCTCTTCTATCTTTAGTAAATCTCATTTTTGGTATATCGTTTGGGGGTGATACAACAATTCTATTCCCGAAGGTAACACTTTGAATTCCATTATCTTCTACTGGCGGTTCGGGTTTTGGTTCCACAGGTTCTTCCACAGGTTCTCCCACAGGTTCTTCCACAGGTTCTCCCACAGGTTCTTCCACAGGTTCTTCCACAGGTTCTTCCACAGGTTCTTCCACAGGTTCTTCCACAGGTTCTTCCACAGGTTCTTCCACAGGTTCTTCCACAATTGGCACTTCTGGTTCTGGTATTGGTATTGGAACAGGTATTGGAACGGGTTCTTCCACTACAGGTTCTTCCACCACAGGTTCTTCCACCACAGGTTCTTCCACCACAGGTTCTTCCACCACAGGTTCTTCCACCGGTTCTTCTTCCACCACCGGTTCTTCCACCACAGGTTCATTCATAGTCATTTCTATAAAAGGAATTTCATCTATATGATTAACATCATTCTTCGTTAATTCGAAAATTGTTCCACCATCTACATTTTTTTCTCTAACGTATAAATTTTCAGGTTTTGATTCAGTTTCTTCTTCAACATTTTCAATTTCAGGTTCTTCTAAAGCATATTCGTCAAACCAATCAAGGTTTTTTTTTACGACCTCTTTTAGGTTGGCAAATTCAGTATTTAATTCTTTTACACCAAGATTGAAAAAGGCTATTTTAGCCTTTTTATTGGGATATACTTCTAATATTTTCCCCTTTCCAAAGATATCATGATAAACAATTTGTCCAACTCTCAGATTATCAGTATTTAAATCTATTAATTCTTCTTCATAATCTTTTTCATTTTCGATATTTTCTGAGTAATCGTTTCCAACCAGAGTTTTTTTTTCATCCACATCATCTACATCATCATCTACATCATCATCTACATCATCATCTACATCATCATCTACATCTACATTAAGATCTAATTTAATTTGTTCTGTCTGTACATCAGGTTTTACATCAGGTTTTACAATTGGTTTAACTTCAGGTTGTGGTTCTGGTTCGGGTTTCGGTTCAGGTTGTTCTTCACTTTTTTTAAATAAATTTTTTAATTTTCTGAATTTCTTTTTAGTTGGTTCCACTTCATTCACTACTTCAACCACTTCAACTTCTTCAGTTTCAACATCTTCTTCTTTCTTTTTCAGTTTTTTAATTTTTTCATAACTCTTTGTATTCTCAAATGGATCAAACCCACTATGTAACATAAGTTGATTAAGTGAAATAATAAGAACAATCGCTAATGGGTCGAACACGAAAATAATCAATAACGCTAACCAGTTTACAACTTTATCCATTGGTTGATTTGTTATAGTAGCTAAATATTTTAACGGTCCTAATTCATTTCCTATTTGATTACTACTTTCAAGTTCAAATATCTTTCTATCGTAATAACTTAAAGAATCTGTAACAGATTCTAATTTTTGAGATATGTTATCTCTCCTTTGCATAGCATCATTTAATTGGGACTGTAAAGCGTTTCTTGTACTTGATGATGTTGTGGTTATTAATTGTCCTGTTGAATCTGTATATTGTATAACATTATTTGATAAACCTTTTCTTAATTCTGATATACTTTTATCAATTTGTTCTTTTTCTGTTACATAATAGGTTCTATTCTCATCAAAACGAGTTTTCTTCATTTCATATACTTTAATCTCACTATTCTGAATTTTATCCATTGAAGATACTTTTTGATATGAATTAGTTAAAAAACCATAAATACCAACGGATGTTATTAACATCAACACAACTGTTGCAAATATTAAATAAATTCTCTGTAAAGTTTTTGTAATTTCCCAAAATCGATAAACAAAACTAACAATTACAATTTTTGCAAATTCTAAAGCCCCAAAAAGTAGAAATGTCAACCATCCAGCAGCAAAAACCTTTGTTAATCCAAAAACTGAAAACCAAGCACCAACACCAGCAAGTGCTAATGCCGCTAATAATAGTAATATAATAAAAAACCAATTTCTTTTCAATTTAAAATTTTTATTTTTATATATTAAAAATTACTTGGGAGTTTTAGTATCAACCTTTTTCTTATTGATTTCATCCCTGATAAGTGACGCTTTTTCATAATCTTCTCTGTCAATAGAATCTTGAAGTATAATTTTTAAAGTTTCAATATCATAATTCTCTAATTTATCATCATTCATAGGTTCAGAAATACGTTTTATATCATATTTGTCCTGTAAAATATTGTTTATCGTGGTCAGAAGTTCATCTGATATATAAATAGGGGTATCCATTCTAATTGCTATTGCGATGGATTCTGATGGTTTTATATTTAAACTAGTGTTTTCTTTATTGTCACAAACAATCTTGGTGAACAATTCACCATTTATCAAATCTGAAACCTCAACATATTTAAATTTGAAATTAAAAGATTTAGAAATATTCTTAATAAAATCAAATATTAAAGGTGGAATTGTTCTTATTTTTTCTATTTCAACTGCGATAGATTGAGCTTCTAAAAAATTAATAACAATAGGAACTTTTCTTGCACCCACAGGTGGATTATCAGGATCATCCCAATTTGGAACAATTTCTTCTAATATTAAGATATAAACATTGTTTATTTGACTGTAAGAAATACCCGCTAATCTTAGAGATATTTTGTCAGTTTCTTTTTCTTTAGTAAAACGTTTCTTTACTATGTTGATTATGTTTTTTAACATAAAAATGTTATCGCTTTTTGTTATATATAAAAACAAAGCAATCCCATTTTAAAGGTTATCTCGGTGATATTACTGTTAATTGTTTGTATTTACCTAACAATATAGTATAATATTCTTTATCACTATAGAACCAATATTGTTCCAATCTATAAAAAACATTTAAATCTTTAAAAAAAACCATATCACCCACTTTTGGTTCGGTTGAGAAATTATTTCTTAATGTTTTTGTTTCTAAAGTATCTGGCATTTTATCATCAGATGATTTTATTGGAATTAAAAAATTCATACATTGCTTATTTACAACATCTGTTAATTTATAATCACAAGATAAATCTAATTCAATTTCTGAATCTTTTGTAAAATAATAATCTACAGGCCATCCAAATAGATCTGACATATTATTCGTTTCCGGTGTTTCCATTTTTTTCGATTATTTTTTCAATTAATTTTTCCACTTTTTTCATTGTTTCAACGTAATTGATTACTAAATTACTGGTGTCTGAAGATGTTTCTATAAGTTCTATAATATATTTCATTGTTTGTAAAGATGATTTGTAATGGATGAATTCTATTACATCCATCACATTCTCTTCATTCAATTCAATTTTGTTTAAGAATTCAGAAACTTCTTTAGAATTAAAATTATTCTCCACTTTTGAAATATTTATTAATCAATTTTTCTATTTGGCCTTCAGTTAAAGCTCCAATTTGTTGATTCGTTTTTCCATTTTCTGATACAAATATCATAGTTGGTACACTTCTAATATTAAACCCCAATGAAAGATCAAATTCTTCATCAACATCAATTTCATAAACAGAAATATCCTGATACTTTTCAGATATTTTAGTCAAAATAGGGGCTAACATTTTACAAGGTCCACACCATTTTGCTGTAAATTTTAAAATTGAATCTTTATTTTCGTTGTTGTTTAAAACATTTTCATTCATAGTGAATAATTTATTAAATTCACTAATTGTTAAATTCTTTACCATTTTCATTAATTATTTTTTATTATATATTTATTATATATTTTTTCTAAAAAAGCGATGGAAATATCAGCTCTATATCTGAAATCCATTACTTCTTTTGTTTGTTCTGAACTATTTAAAATCAATCCCTTTCCTTGTGTTAAATCTACTTGTTCAATAGTTATAAAACCATTAGTGTAATCTTGTACATTTCTATTTTCATAAATATTTTTAAGTTCATCTAATCTAACCCAAATCATTCCGAAATTTGGATAACAATCACAAGAATTAGATATGAATATCCTATTATCTGTATCTTCTCTAATTGCTGTCCAACTTCTTCTTATACCAGAATTATCACTCCAATCAACACTTTCTAAATTATCGAAGTAAGTAGTATGTGGTAAGGTTTTAAAATATTCAGTCCATTCATCAACACTTTTTGGTTTTTTGTTTTTCATTTTAATCCAAAATCTTTTTCGTTAAAAATAATAGTTTCAAAAATAAATAGATTAGCTGTTTTCCAATCTATCCAATCTGATTTCGGTTCCATCCTTGATGCACAATGATTTAGAAATTCATCTTGTGTCCAACCACTATTAGTTTCTTGTGGTAAAAGTGTCGCAAATTTACCATCTTTTTCCATATATATTCCATGTTGACCATAGAAAAATTCTTCTTCAACGGATGTTATTTTCTTTAATGGTGTTAATACTGATATTTCAATATCAATATCATTTATTTCATTAAATTTTATTTTATTACTAATAACTGTTTCTATTGCTAAATCTCTAACAAGTAAATAAAGTGGATAACCAGTTGAATGACCACCTTTAGATATTATAACATTTCCATCTTTTTTTAATGTAACAAACCCACCTACATTTTCTAAAGCCATAGGTCTATCTATACTTATAATCGATTGAATATCTGGTTCGTGTCTAAAACCATTACCACTTAACCACATTCTAATTGTTTCCCTTACAATTTCTAAAAGGAAGATTTTTTCTCTATTTGTTAATTTCATATACAATTATTTCTTTTTAGTTCTTTGAATGATACTACCTTCAGTACTAATTTTTTTAATTAATTCTTGAATGAATCTTTCAATATCTCTCCAATTTGCAGCTGGTTCAAAATTCTGATCTCTGATACACAATTCTTTTAATTCTTTAGACTTTTCTCGTTTAATATCTAAAAAATTTATTATTTCTTCAACACCTTCCATTTTTTTATATTGAAGAATTTCTTCTCTGAAAGAATCTTGATTCACACCAAAATCATTATTAATAACGATATCAACTTTTTTAGTAGTGACAATGGATGATTTGAGTACAACATGAGGAGTTTTTTCTTCAAATTTTAAATAAGTGTCAATAATTTTTAAACCATCTTCCATGTTTTTTTCAGAGTTACTCATATCAAAAATATTTGTAAAACCGATGATGAATCCACCATCAATAAAACATTGACAAATCTTATCTAAATCTTCTTTTAAAGTTTTTCTTTCATATTCATCATAATTATCCCAATATCTATCAAGAAGAACATTACTAAATAAACTTTTTATAGTTTTTATAGTTTTATCTTTTTCCATTTTTCCAGTTATTATGTTTTCGATCAGCGTTTTTATGATCCCTTGCAATACAAGAAAAACCATCATCAAATGTAAATTCTTGTGCACCTTTTTGAATAGCTAAAAATTTCTGTCTTTCATCAACTTTCTCAAAATATTCTTTTAATTCAGCTGGTGTCGGGTCGGGTCTTCTGGGTGGAGCTTCATCTTCTACAAGATCTTGAATAATTTCTTCTGAAATTTCCCCTTCTGTTTTTGATTCTGTTTTTAATTCATTTTCATCGACAATCATAATGTCATCATCAATCATGTCATTGAGTTCTTCTGTCGTTTTTGTTTCCATAGTATAATTTAATTTTTATTTAATATATTTTTCAATCTCTTATATCTAATGTTGTTTATATCATATTCATCTAATTCATAAATAGGTACAGTTTTTATATCTATTAACCAACCACCTATACCATCTTCAATTTCATTTTCATCAACAATCATCATTTTACAGATATTGTTTTTTATTTCAGTACATCTTACTATTTTTTCACTATCACCATCACTTATTTTATATAATTCATTTGTGGTTGGTGACCATTTATTATAAATATTTGTATTACTTAAAAAATTAAATGCCATATTAATTATATATTATCGGCAAATGGTTTAGTTTAAAAATTATCGACATTAATTATTTTACAATCGGTAGGAAACGAATACTGGGAAAAACTTTTACCTTTTGGATATGAAAACCATAATTGACATTTTCCACTTTTAGAAAACTTTTCAATTCTTTTTGGTCGACAAATTTGTTCGTCAATTTCAATTAAATTTCTTTTAGTGTGACTTAATTCATAAGATAAAGAATAATCTTTATTATCAATTCTTAAATATTCTAATGTTATTTGTTTTGGTAAGTCATCATCAACAATTTCAATTACAATATTTCTTGTATCGGTATTCCTTTCGTTTAAAATATCAGTAAAAGTTTTCATAAACATATATATTAATTTATCAATCAAATTTATCCATTAATGGTTTAATTAATAAGTATGTAATATAACAAATTGGACTAATAAAAAAACCATCAAATATAGATGCTAAAAAAATGTTTAATAAAGGGTTTATTAATAATGTTGGGCTAAATAATATTAAAGATGTGAGAACACCTATCCAAAAACCGAAACACATTGGACATTTTATTAAATATCCAAGAAAATTAGGGCTTACTTTATTTAAATAATCTCTAATCTTCTTGAATACTTTACTTTGGGTAACTATTAAAGTTATCCCAATGTTTATAATTATAAAAATTAACACCGACATCCGTTAGAACAATGGGCTGTAGGTCTAAGAAAATAACGAATTGTAACCATTTTCCTCATAATACACCTTTCTTTTGTTTTTATATATTATATGATGGTGGGTAGATTTTCGTCTAATATTTTTTGTAATCTATCAGATCTAATTTGATTTAAATAATGTTCTTCTGATTGAACTAAATGTTTCATTACATTTTCTTTATCACCTTTTGATAATTTATCAAATGAATATAATATTTCAAATAAATCATTCTTATTTAAAATTATTATATCTGTACTATAATTTATCGTTGGTTCTGGCCACATTTCCTCTTTTGTTATTTCAATTTTACCAACAATATTTTTTGAAATGTTTTCACTAAAATGATTTTTTATCATTTCATCAACATCAACTCCATTTTTTTCTAATTCAAATAATTCTAATTGATTCTGTTTGAAATTAATTTTCCACCAACAGTCGTTTAATATTTTTTTAAATTTCATTTTTAATTATATAATAACTTAAATTTTCTGAATCCCAAAATACTATTAATTCAGTTCTACAATGTTCACAATTGAAATTTACTTTTTTTCCTTTGTATATTTCTAAATCTTTATACCATATATCATAATTAGAAGAGAAATTACCACATTCTGGACATTTATAATCGAATCCACCTAATCCACACGGAACACCATTCTCATCTTCACAGTGATCTATAAAATGACCTTCCGTTTTCATAATCCAGATTTTAAAAGTTCAATATCATTGGATTCAATAACATAATTGGCATTGAACTCGGTTGACATGAATTCAATGGCGTCTAATAATGTTTTGATAATATTTCTTGATTTAGCTAATTTTGTCGCCAATTCAATAACATTATCTTCGTGATTAACACCTTCCCAAAATTTGTAATTAATTTTTTCTATATTGAAATAGTCTGGATGATCATAACCACAATCTTTTGCCAAATCCAGTATGATCTGTCTCACTTCAATTGGTAAATTTTTAAATTCCATTTTATTTTGTATTATTTTTAAATCTTTCTACAATAAAAGAATAATCAACATGTCTTTTTTCTAAATCGGAAAAAGATGGTCTTTGTGTTGCTATCATAGGATTCACTAAAAAACTAGTTCTTTTATTTTGAATTTCTTTACAGAAAAATACATCATTAATATCATCAATACTTTTTATTTCATTTGTATTTTCAAATTTATTTATTATCTGATTGTAAGTTCTGTAATTATAAGCAATAGCGTGAGCTGAATAGGCATTTCTTAATAAAATTAAATTTGGTCTAAAAATTTCACATTTTTCGTGTGTATTTGCACCCAAATAAAACATAGACCATTCTATCTTTCCAACTTGTTCAATCGCTTTCTGAAGATTTTCGATGGGATTATTGATAAAAGTGACATCATCCTCAAATATCAGAACATTTTTTACATCCCTTTCTTTCACATCTTTAAAAATTTTAAGAAATGATTTTATCAATCCTATTCTACCATCTGGGTGTTCAATTCCTGACACTCTTTGGACACGTTCTAACACACCAACATCTTCAAATTCTTTTACAACTAATTCCCATCTATCAGTTCGACGGTCCAAATTGATACAATATATTTCTTCGAAATAATCCCAAATTTTATTATAAGTCATTATTTTAATTTATTTTTTATTATTAAAACTTCTAGATGAAACCATAATTGGACCTTTTATTTTATTTTCAATTTCTTCCGAAAATTCAGGTAAAAATATGATTCTTCCTATTCCTGTTTCCAAATCTATTTCTTCGATATAACCAACAACATTATCATTATATTTAACTTCAAGTTTCATAATTTATTAATTTATTTTTAATCTTCTTGTTGTATATCTTTATAAATATTTTCAACAGCCCAAGTATAAGCAGCAGTTTCTAATTCATTATATTCATATTCAAATCCTACATCTTTCATTCTATCAATAAGTTCTTTCATATCTGGAAGTTCTGAATCCATTTCTTTAATTTCTGAATAGATTTCTTCCAGTGTTGGTGCAAAACATTCTGCAGCTATAGTTGTATCTGGTTTACAATGTACAGTTTTTCCATATAAGAGAACTCCACCACTCCAAACTTCATAACTATTTTCTGTTGGTTTTTTCCAACCAAATTGTTTAAGAAACATTGCGATTCTATAATTCTCATCTTTTTTCATTAATTCTAAAGAATGAGAAACATAACTTTTAGTGCACCCTTTACACATTTTCTACCCTTTCTTTTGGGTTTTTACTTTTCATCACTTTTCTACCGTTATTATCTATTTCTTCATCAGTCAATTGTAAAATATTTTTAGCTACCCAATTAACATCCAAATAAGGAGTTCCATCTGGTAATTTCAGATCATTCAGTAATTGATTAGCGAGAGATGATCTCATACTCATCGTTTCTAATTTTCTTGTTTCATCATATCTGTTTAAATTCATATCAAAAATTAATTTTTCTCTATCATCTAATTTTTGATATGAATTAAAAAGTTTCTTTCCTTTTGATTTTTTTGATTTTTTCATATTATTAATATTATTTTTTTATTTATATGGAACAAATTAATAAAAGTTGTAACCTTTTGGGTGAACGATCGTCTAACGCATAAAATAATAAAATACTATGTCAAATTAAAAGATTATTTAGATCAAGAAAAGAACGTGTATTCGGTGGAATATGTGGTGGAATTGGTAACTTTATTGGTATCGATCCTGTAATCATAAGATTAATATGGTTAGGTTTTTCTTTCATAGCCGGTGTTGGAATTGCAATTTACATATTATCATGGATAATAATTCCTTTGGAATCAAAATGTAATTGTGAAGAACCAGTAAAGGAAACTACTGAACCAGTAAAGGAAACTACTGAATAAGTATATCATCCCAATCTATTTCACAACAAGTATCAGACAGTTTTTGTAAAAATTCTATGTCCTGATACTCGTTGGTGAAATGTTCATTAAAATAACCAACCGAAATATTTACACATTCGGGGAATATTCCTATGAAACTATGTGAATCGGAATAAGAACCGTCTTTTGTCGATTGATATTCAAAATCAAATTTATTTAGTTCGGTTGATATTTTATTAGCGAATTGATCACTACATCCCCGTTCTCCTAATTGATAAGTGACGATATCATTATATCCTTGTCTATCAAAAGATATAACTTTGTCTATATTTGAAAAAGTTTCATCTTGATTTGATAATAAATATTCTTTTAGTCTTTTTGATCCTATTCTACCATTTTCTTCACCGATAAAGAAATAATATAAACCGGGTATTTCATTGTCAATCATATTAATCATTATTGAAACACCCGATTTATCATCAGCCCCTAAAATAGTAAAACCATCTGTTTTTATTTTATTGCCAATAAATTGATGTATTACATCCTCTTTTTCATCACATTTATTATCTAAATGAGAAGTGAACATTGTATTTGAGTAACCAACTTGAATATAATAATTACCATATGGATCATTTTTATAAATTGATGGCAAATATTCTTCTATGTCTGTTTCCGATCCAGTGGGTGTAGTACAACTTGTGAGTTCTATAAAAATATCTTTAATATCCATATTTAATTATATGAATATAAATGGTAAATGTTTTATCTACTAAAAAAATCAAATGGGTAAATTAATATATAAGAAAAAATAATATTATCATAATGGAAAAAATAGATAAGTTTTCTGAATTTAATGAAGCCAAAACCATTAATTGTGAACCCAATTGGAAAAATTTATATGCTTATTTTAAACATATGGAAAAAACAGATCCAGAAGCATTTAATAAAGCCAAAAAAACAATGGGTGGTGAATGGGATAAATTGGTAACAATTGCAACTAAAGATGATAAAAAAGAAGATAAAAAATGATAAAGAAATTTAATCAATTTATAAATGAAGATAATTATTATTATGATGAAAGTATAATGAAAGTTGCTGCCCAAATTTGGGATAATGCTGATGGTGATGATAAAATTAAATGGATAAAAATGTTAGGTTATGAATTTTCTAATGAAGAAAAAATAAAAGTTAAAGAATGGGAATCTTTTAAAGAAAAAATTCAAGAGGAATTAGCTCAATTATTTTTTGAAGAATTAGGATTTAGTACTTATCAATAAGAATAAACCATTAAAACATAATATATAAAAAAAACTAAATTATGAAAAATCTTTTTAGTTATAACGAATTTATAAATGAAAATATATTTATAGATGAAAACGGAAATAAATTTCACGAAGATTTATGGAAAAATGAAGTTTTGTTAAAAGATATAGAAGGTTTAAAAACAGAAGAAATTGAAATCTTATCTGAATATGGATATCTAACAGCAACTCAAGTATATTCTATAATGACAATGAAACAACCATTACCAGATAATTTGAGAGAAACTTTGGGTATCAATGAAAATAGATATAATGAAATTAAAAATATTATTAAATTAAGTCTTGATCCAATTGTAGTGGATGAAATAGAAAATTATGTTCCAGTGGAATATTCTCTTGGGGCAAAAGAACCTAAAAATTAATCTTTCACTTCCCATATTTGATCAAAATCGAACACAACAAAGGATTTAACTATACTCATACCACCGTCCCAATCGTGTGGGATTATAGCCCCATCATACCTCATTTCTTTAATCCAATAATAAACTCTATCTCTTTCATATCTATCAGAAAAATTAAAATCATCAGCTCTTTTCTTTGCCCAATCTTTATATGGTTTCCCTTCCTCTTTATATTGATTTGATAAAGGAACTGATTTATCTTTAAATAGTTCAATTAAATTTCTATCTGTACAAAGGAAAGGTTTAATAATCCTTAAATATGCTTTATGTTGATTCGATTCATGACCTAAATATCTTTTCCCAAAAGTTGAATCATCTGTAAAATAAATTCTTGTTTTATTATGTGGATCAATTTTATCTTTAAAATTTGAATGATACACCAACAATGGTTTTCCATTCTTGATAATTTTTGAATTACCAAACCATTTTTGAAACTCTTCGTATTTGTTAAAATTCTTAAAATCCATATTCAAAATTTGTTTCTTCTGGGTAAGTATCCCACCTTAAATCGAACAATTCAGACAATCTTGGTAATCCTTTACTTTTAGAATAACTTAATATAGAATCATATCCAGCATTTCTTATTACACCAGCATAAACATTTTCTAATAAAGCCATCAATAAACGATTTCCAACCCTACTGTGAATCATTATATCATAAGATGAATCTGGATTTCCACCATGTTTTTCCAAAAAATTGTAAATGTTTTCTTCTAAATATTCTCTTCCACTTTGGACACATTTATATGCATCACTATTCATTTCTTGATATTTTGATTTTCCAACTATTTCAATATATGCTTTTTTTGGTCCAACACCACCAGTTCCAGCTTTTATAACAAACGGTTTTTCTAAAAATATTTTTCCTGTGATATATTGTGGTCCACCATAATCTGTTTTATTTTTATAATATTGATTATAGGGTGATTTTATTTCAGGAAGAAAGAATACACCACTTCTAACACTCCAATCACCAGCTTGTTCTGGTTTTTGAAATCTGGAAACTTCTAATTTTATACCTTTTGGTGTTATTTCAGCACCGGGAGTATTATTGACAGCTTCAACAAATTCTTGCGGATAATTACTTATATTTTCAAATATTTTATATTTTATTATCATGATATTTGTTTACTTGTTGTGAAACTACCATCATCCTGATCAAGAATTATGTAATCTTCATCTTCTTTTATAGAGTTTTTATCATTTGTCAAATTTCCTGTATATGGATTATAGAATCTCATTAAATCTAAATGGGGATAATAGTCATATTCTTGGGGTGTTAAATTAACATCAAATATTTCATTAGTTAAGTTTCCATTTGGTTCAAATATATTTAAAAATCTATAATTGTTATCCTTTCCATCTTCAACTTTTGTGTAATACCATTCCTTTTTTATTGCGTATTCATGGTATATTTTCATCATGTAATCCTTTATACAATATGGTAAATCCATTAGTTTTTTCCCATCATCTAAATTCCATATTAAAGCCCTACCATCTATTTTGTTTTTTATTTTTGGATTTCTCATTATTAATAAAGTAACTTTATCTGGATTTTCAACAAACATATCTAAATAATCTTGACAATAATCATGTCTCATACATGAATTATTTAAAAATCCACCACCATTCATATAAATTTTTTCATCATAAAATTTTCTAAGATTTTCACCATAAACAACCTCAAAATCATGAAAACCAAATCTGATTGAACTAAATATACCTTTATAATCATTAACGAATTTTTCCACTTCAACAGGACCAATAGATGCTTTTGTTTCAACTAATATTTGATTTATAAATTTTCCAATTTTCATTTGTTCTCTAAATCTATTATTCCATAAATCTCTGTTCACTCTTTTAACATCATCTAATTTCAATAAGGATTTTTTGTAATTATCTAATCTATAATAACTTATCATGTCTTGAAATTGAGTGGTATCAATATAAGAAATATCTAGTTCACCATTGAAATTAAGAATTAATTTTGTTATTGGTGAATCTATTTTATTGATGATATCAGTAAATTCTCCACTTAATAAAAGTTTGAATTTTATTGGATTATACATCTCATTTAAAAAATCACCATATGTTAATAAATTTCGGAAACTCATATTTGTATATATTATTTTCTCTTTTGGATTTTAATATATATGATTGATCACAAATTAGAATAAATAAAATATGGTGAAAACATTTTTACAATTTATGAATGAAAGTAGTCAGGATGATATACAAAGTCAGGATCCAAAAAAACCAACATTGTTTATTATAGATGATATTGGTTACGATAGCCCTGATGTTCAATGGTTCATGTCTATTTCTATTATAGATATATGGAAAGAATATGAATCTAAAATTATTGATTTTCAAGAATTTGTGAAAAAATATAAAGAGAAAATAACAGAAAAAAAGAGTGAAATAGAAAAAATTAGTGATAGTTGTTGGTATGATATAAAAGAAATTATGGATCAATCTGGTGAATATAATGAAGAAAAATCTAATAAATATTTCAATAGAATTTATGATTGGGGTGATCAATATGGGATAAAAATAGATACTGGTGTTAAACCAGAAGTTTCAAATGACGAAACACAAAATGACGAAACACAAATACAAAATGATGAAACACAAAACAATAATACTATACAATGAAATATTTAAAGACATTTGAAGATTATAGTGGTCAAATTGATGCTGGTAATACAGCAAGTAGTGCACCCATGAATGTAAATCAATCAGCTGATAAACAACCGGGTAACGGTGACGCGGTTGTGTTTATGTATAGTCCTCCCAATGGGTCAAAACCAATAAGGGCAGAAGGAAAAATATTATCTATGTTACAAAGTGATGGTGTTACTTGGTATGAATTGACTTTAAATGTTGAGGGTTCTGATTTCAATGATAAATCTAGAAGTGATAAAGAAAATTCTGTAACTGTTCCAGAAAATTTAATAAAAGGTCCTTATCTTGGACTTCGTAATCCAACTGGTAGTGGTTTTGTTTCAGCAAATACAAATATGGATGTTGTTGCTAAAGGGTCAGGTGTTTATGCTGGGAATGATGGAGCGGGTAATTTTGGTTCTGGTCCTTGGCCAACGGATAGTTCTAATTTAGGATTATAAAAATAATTTTTAATATATAGAATCATGATAACATTAAAAAAATATAAAGATTGGTTAGATGAAACTGTTAATGTACTATCTTATCATAAGGAGTTAGATCCTAAATTTTGGGATGAAGATGATCATTTAGATCCGAAAATTAGAGAAAAACTTTTAAAAATTGCTCGTGATTTTTATGAAAGTGCTGAGATTGATGCTGAAATTCTAGATATTCTATTTATGGGATCAATGTGTAATTATAATTATACTGAATTATCAGATTTGGATACTCATATCGAGATAAATTTTGAAGATATTAAAGCACCAACAGAAATAGTTAAAAAGGCTGTTGATGGTCAGAGATTTATTTGGAATCTAAGACATAATATAGTAATTAGGGGACATGATGTGGAACTTTATATTCAAGATGTAACAGAAAAGAAACCCCACGCCGGTATTTATTCGTTGGTTCAAGATAAATGGTTACAAAAACCACCTTACAATCCACCTAAAGTAACAGATGAAGAAATAAATCCTAAATATAATGCTTATGTTTATGATATTACAGAATTGGAAAAAATATTAGAAAATGAAACAGATATTGATGAAATAGAAAAATATTATCTTAGATGTAAAGAAATTAAACACAAATTGGGTGAAGCTAGAAAACAAGGAATAAAAGAACAAGGAGAATTCTCGGTAGAAAATTTAGTATTTAAAAAACTTAGAAATGAAGGTTTTATTGGAAAATTGATCAATGTGAAAACTGGTCTCTATGATAAAATGTTCGCCCAATAAAATAATTAGAAATTATGAAAAATATTAAAAATTATGAAAAATTTCTGAATGAAGATAATACTGGAGAAGTTGTAGAAAACATAAAAGTATCTAAAAACATCACATACAGTGAATTGGAAGAAATTATAAAACAAACATTAGATAAAAATGATTTTGACGCATTCAATGACATAATAACAGATTTGTATAATTATGATTTAGATAAATTGTTTTTCCGTTTGTTTGTTAATTATGATTATTTTGGTAAAAAATTAACAAAAGCGTTGTTTAACTCAATGAAATAAAAATAAAAAGTGATATGAAAAATATTAAAAATTATAAAGAATTTCTGAATGAAGAATATGATAAAGAAACCGAAGATGAAATTCTTGATAGGGAATTATCAGATTTTGATAAAAACTGGGATATCACCCCAGAATTTCCAAATGATGGTACAAATTGGATTGTAAATTCTGGCATTGTTGGTGATGTTGAATGGTCGATTAAAGTTGGGAATGAATGGGAAACAGTTAAAGAAATGAAAGATTTCACTTTACCAGAATATTCTGAATTATATTATCACGGAAATGAACAATTTGAAATTGAATACAATAGTGTTATTGATGAAATGACAAATGAACTTCATCAAAATGATGTATCTGTTTATTTTTATCCGGATATTACAGAATGGAGTAGATTATTACAAGAAGATAAAATAGAATTTTCACCACATGAACCATCAGAAAGAGAAGATTTTTTATCTGATATATAAAAAAAAAACCAAACAAATCGTTTGGTTTTTTACTTTAATAGAATAAGGTTAATTAAACAATTGACCTCTTAACTTCATTTCTCCAACGAATAGCGGCTGTTTTCGAAGAAAAATTTCTTGAATTACATACACCACCAATAGTAACACGTGTACGATAACTATGACCATCAAAATAGACGTTCTTAGCAATAGCATTGTAAGTTGTTTTTGGTGTTGTTACACTTTTCTTAGTACTTTTGGAATTCCTTTTTGTTGCAGTAGCAACAGTTTTAGTATTCCTTGAAGACCTCGTTGAAGTCCTTTTCTGATTTTTTGTTGTTTTTCTCATAATTTCAAATTTTAATTATTTTTTAAATACTATTATTTTAGTATTGGTTGTTATAGTATTCAAAAAATAAAAAGTTTAAAAAATTGTCGGAGAGTTGTCGTGGAGTTGTCGAATTTTAAATATATCCACCAGCACCAATAACTTTAACACTCAATACATTATCCCCATAAGTTTCAAATATCTTGGCAGGATTGAAAGTTACAACAAATAAAACTTCCTTATTTGTGAACTTAACTTTGTATGTTTTTATTGAATTATTCTTTGGCAATTCTATATTTGATTCATCTTTTGATTCTTCAACTTTATCTTCAATTTTATCTTCAACTTTATCTTTTTTTGGTTTTTTATCTAATATTTCTATTATAAGATTATCGAATTTAATTTTACTATGATTTAATTTTGATATAAAAGAACAAGTATTACTTTTCATGTAAGATTTAAGTTTTTCTAAATCATTATCAAAGAAAAATGAAAAAGTTTCTTTATTAAAACTAAAAACTGGTTGATCATTATCAAAATGTGAAAAGAAGAAATCATAATCACCTATGTTAACAAATATTGGCCTAAATTTATCTCTACCAAATAACATCTCCTTAAACAACATTCTATCTCTATCATCAATTAATGTTATTTTAATAAGTATGTTTGGACTATCATCGTCAATTTCATTTACATCAATATCATGTGTTTTAGATAAGAATTGTTGAGCCTCTTCATTTATCATCGAATTAAATTTACTCATTATATCATTCGCAAAGGAATGATTTGAAATAATCTCCTTTAATTCTTCATCACTATAAGTTCTTTTTTTCTTTTCGTTTTTCTTTATATCGTTTAATATTGATTCTTCTTTGGTTAAGTCTCTAACAGTTGTTGTTTCATCAATTTCATCAATTTTCTTTTTCTTCTTATTTTTATCTAAAGTTCTTTCAATTTCATCTAAAGTTGGTTTTTGCGTTTTGTCGGTAAGACTGTGTTTAATACCATCTGTTAATTTTTCATTTACATTTGCATTTGCATTCTTTTTCATAATATATAATTATTTTTTACCACATTGATTGTGGGTTAGTTATATATAATGATGTTATGGGTCAAAAATTACAGTTATATGTTATCTTGTTTATCAGTAGATTTCATGTCATTATTCATTGATGCATTATAAATATAATTGTGGTTGTAAACAGGTGTTATACCAAAAGATTCCATTGATACATATACATCTTGTAAACATTCTGAATCTGCACCACCAATAATAATAACCTTTTGCCCTTTTAGTTTCTGATATAAATTATATAAATCTTCATTTACATAAAACCATTTGTGATTATTATTTATTTTAACTAGATATGTGTTAGAATTTTTAAATTTGAAAACTTTACCCTCTTCTGAATCTTGTGGTAGTGTCATCGATATTTTTTTGATATTTGTATTGAATTTAGTGCCATAATTCTTTTTGACTGTTAATACTTGATTTGGAAAAGTGTATGTAAATCCAGTTGCTTTATTGGCATCCCATATTTGATATACACCTTTAAGATTATCATCTTTAGGGAATTCTTTACAATATTCAATTATATTCTGTTCAAAACCTTGTGGGGTATAATCATCAAATTCACCTTGAACATCAACAACAACTAAAATTCCATTACTTCTATCTAGATCTTGTGGTGTTTCTTGTGAATTCTCTTGTAATGACTTCATCTCTAAATATTGAGAGAATTTTAGTATTGTGGATTTCATAAAGGGTCAATCGTTTGTTTTTATATATTAATTTAACAATCCAAATTTTAATATATAAAGAAAAAAACCATCAGGTTATGTCAATCACATTAGAACAATTAATAGATATTATACAGGCAGATTTAACATTCTCGGGTGCTTTACCAAAAGTGTTAATGGATAAAGAAGTAAAACGTATTATAAAAGAATTGGCGTTGGAATATTTCTATAAAAATTATCAATTTTCAATACAGAAATTTTGGTATTTCATGAAAAAAGATATGTTACTAAGAGATACATATTCAAGATTTAAATATCTCATTATGCCAGAAGAAGTGGAATCGATATCTAGAATCATAAAGATAAATGATTTGTCAATGTTTAGAATTGGTATTCAAGCACCAAATCTTTCAATAAATCTAGGTGTTACTAATCAACCATTCTTAACAAGTTTTGTAACAACAGCAGGGGATTTAGCTTTATATCGTTCCGTGATCAGTTATTTTTCTGATGAAATAAATAAACTTACAAAAGAAACAGTAAAATTTAATTTTAACCCTATCAATAAACAATTAAATTTCTTGGGCAGTTTAGAATCATATCCGGGTGAAAGTAATCACATGTTAGAATGTGGTGTTAGAATTGAAGAGGAAGAACTATTTGATTTTGAAATGTTTAAGAGATATTGTATCGGTTTATGTAGAATGAGAATGGGTGAACAAATAGGTCGTTTCAACTTTAATATGCCGGGTAATTTCAATTATAACGCACAAGATATTATTTCTGGTGGTAAAGAAATGGTGGATAAAGTAGTAGAAGAAATTAAGGGTCAAACCACAGTTTCTTGGTTTAGAATGGCAAGATAATTATTATGATAACTAAATACTTACAATATTTAAATGAAAAAATATCATCTTTTGATGATAAATTCATGGATTATGCAATTGAAATGTTTTTTAAAAAGATAGATAGAATAATATCAAAAGGTAACAAAGGTAGTTTTTCTTTTTATTATAGTATTGATAATAAACCATTAGATTATAAAAACCAAAAAATAAAAATCAATGTTATATTTGATCCGAGTTCTAAAATTAGAAATTCTTATTGTTCTAATAATGGTGTTTGGTCACCAAACAAAAGAGTTGTGATATCAACCAAATGGGACAAAACAAAAGATAAAATTTTCTCAGCTTATATTCATGAAATACAACATATTCCACAACAATACACAGATATTTATGTTAATGATTGGGAAAAAGAAGGTGAATCCTATTTTGAATATTGTCAAAGATTGAAAGAAAGATCGAAAGATATTGGTGGTCGTAAATTAAAACCAATGTCAGCTAAAAAGTTTTATCACAATATTGCTCACAACCAAAGAAATTCAGAAAAAGAAGCAGTTTTAACTCAAATTTTATATTTATTGAAATATGATTTTATGGATCAAGCGGTAAAAGAAGCTTCTTATCATGGTTCTTATTTTACATTTACACGTAGACAGTTTTTGAATAAATCATATTACACTGGAACACCACTAAATAAAATTAAAGAGTGGGAAATTAAACTTGTACAAGAATTTGAAGAAGAAATTTTAAATCCAAGAAATAGATTTGTAACATCTGATGTGATATATAATACTAAAGCTTTCTCTTATTTCAAAGACGATTTACCTATTTTGGTGATGATTGAAAAAGAAAGATATTTTGCAGAAGAGATATTAAAAAGAGTTGAAGAAGAATATAAAGAATTTCTTTTAGTAAAAGATGAAAAGGATGAAAAGTGGTTAAGTATGTATAATGGGAGAAAACCAAAACCGGGATTCAAACCACCATCAGAAAAAACCGAAATAACCTACAATAATGTTATAGATTTTTTACTCGATCTTATAGGTTAAATTTTTTTATTTCATATAACATTCGTATCTTTGTATCAAATTAAAACCATTTACCATGAGTATAATTGGAGAAGTATTACACGAAGCCGCCGCTTTTGATTTGGCGAAAGTCTTAATTGCCGCACATGAAGACCCCAGATGGGGTGATTGTCGAAGTTGTGTTAAAGGGTTTGCAAAAGAAACATTGTATCCTCTGTATCTTTTACATATGGGTGACGTTTATTCAACCCCAGATTGGGATATAAAAGTTAAAGAAATTTATGAGAATAGCTAGTATTGGCGATATTCACGGTTCAGACCGATGGAAATTTTTATTGTTTGGTTCTTTGAATCCAACAAAAGAAGTTATCCAAGAAGTTATGCAATCTTTTGATAAAGTTATTTTTGTTGGTGACTACACCGACTCTTTTGAAAAAGATGAACCAATTATTAAAAATCTTGAAGAAATCATACAATTAAAAAGAGATTACGAAGATATTGTAGTACCATTGTGGGGTAATCACGATGTATTCTATTATACAATGGACTATAAGAATAATGTAACAGGTTCAAGAGATGAAATGTTACATGATTTGAATCGTATTTTTAGACAAAATTACCGATGTTTTCAATTTAGTTATCAATATAAAAATCATATATGGACACACGCTGGTGTACATCGTGGGTGGTGGGAACATTATGTTCGTCCGAAAATGAAAGGTAATCAAGAAAGTAGATTTCGTCAACATTTAACAGGTGATGAAAATATATCTGATGTATTGAATCTGATGTGGGAATTACAAGACGAATCTATATTTATGTGTCCAGCTGCAAGAACTAAAGGTGGTTGGGGTAATAAAGTTGGTGGACCTCTTTGGGCTTCAAAATTAGAAGTTTCAACAAAACCATTATTCGGTTATCATCAAATAGTGGGTCATACTCATACAAAAAATATAATAACAATTAAATCATTTGGTAATGAACCAGATGATACTAGTGTTACCTTTATTGATTGTATAAGAACTTCAGACGAATTACACATTTTAAATTTGGAATAAATGGAAATAGATTTTGATAAAATAAGATTCAATGGACCAGAATACGCCGAACATCTTAAAAAATTAAGAACAGATCCAGATTATCTCAAATTATACAAAGATCATACTCATAATAAAAATGTAGAATACTGGAAAAATCTTAAACCATTTAATAAAGAAAGTGATATTCCAACATTACCTAAACCACTTGATGATTTCTATATTAATAAATTGATTGAATTGGGTGCAATACCAAAATTGAAATTGAAAAATGGTGTTTGGTATTACGGCAATTATAGAAATTCTAGTTTTGGCAAATGGAATTCTGATAAACAAAAATTTGATATAATAAGATATAAATTTTGTTATATGTGGGATGATTGTAATCATTTTGAAGATGACGATGGATTTGCTTTGTTTGTACCATTAAGAGAAGCAACACTTGAAGAAATTAAAAACGAAGAAACCAAAAAAGATAATAATGACAGATTTAAATAACATAGAATTAAAAAAATGTATCAACAATCTTGAGAAAGAAGGTGTTACCTTTGAACTTGATCAAGAAGAAACGAATATAGTCGATTTCTATGGTAATGTCATTGGGAGAAGAAAACTGGGGAATGTTGTATTCAAATATAATGGTAAAGTTACTAAAATTGTGAATGAATTGTTTTTTAGACAGTATGGTATTATAAGCATTTTTGAACCTAAAAAATCAAAGAAAAAAGGGGAAGATAATTTTATTAAATTACTTACAATAACAGATCAAATTTTTTATGATATGCAATATCAAAGAATCAAATATTATCTAATTGATAAACCAAAAAATGATGGAGTTCAAATTCGTAAAAGTTAATAATGTTTGGGGTCTCGTAATCGAAACCTTGGAACAATTGAATGAATACAAAAAAGTTGTCGTGCAACCTAAAGTTGATATAGTTGGTGATATATTTATTGATAGAATAAATTACAATAACAACTTAATAAAAAATGGTAAACATCCAATAAACGGACATTGGGGTGATAAACTAGCATTTATCGCTTCATTGGAAATGGAAAAATGTGATGATGAAAACATGACAGTCTTGGATTTAAAAAAAATTCTTATTGGTGTTATGATTAACCCAAAACAAGATATGATCGAAAAAGGGGAAATCGTTTTGACATTTGGTTTTCCATTTAGTTCATTGGATGACACTATTGAAATTGAAGAAAAAATTACACTTGATCACATTCCTGTTAAATTTGTAGAACCTTATTTAACAGATGATAAATGTGGTGTTATTTTTGATTGTTAATTTTTTTATTACATCATTTTGTTGTAATTTTGTAAAATGGATTTTGGAATATTTAAAATAATCGACAATACAGCATTCAGACAACTTGGTTGTTGGGTGTCATTAAAAGCCGCTAAAGATCAAATTAATTCAATGGGTGGAATGGTAAATACTTATATTAAAGAGAAAAATGGAATCGAATTTTTAGTTTATGTTGTTTCTGGATCAACATCTTCATTCACTGGTCATTACCTTATTGAAAATTTAGATCAAGAACATATAAAACATCATAAAACTTTAGGAGATTATATAGAATGGTAACATTATATTTTACTGATTGGGCAGAATCAGATGAAGATGTCAATAAAGAAATGTTGATGATTAATAAAGAACTTCATTCTAATGGAGTTACTAATTGTGATGTAACAGAATTAACACAATTACCCCCATTCAAAGGACATAGTGAAGAAAAATATTATGATATTATGTATTTTGATTTTGGTGGGGTGATGATGATGTGTAACTCTGTTGTTTCTAATTTTATTGAATGTATTCTCAAAGAATCGAAAGAATGTCCAGATCGTTATTATGTTGTAACTTCAACTTTTTCTATGTTACTTGATGAATTTGAAGATTTAGTTGGAGAATTTTTTGGTGGTGAAAAACCATTTAATGTATTCTACTCAATTGAAGAATTTTGTGAATTCTATAAGAAATATTTATAAAAAGTTGTAAAAATGGAAAATTTAAATTTAAAAAATGTTTTTATCGTTATGATAATATTTATTGGATTTATAGTGTGTGTTTATTGGGTTATAGATAGTATATCATATAGATATACCGTAATCGATGGAAACTATTATAAAGCCCTTCATATTCGACTTCCGGGATATACCACTCATTGTAAACCAGCCAACGAAATTGATTTGAGTAAGTGGGTGGGTAGTAAAATGGAAGGGTTGGAAGCATTTGTTAATGATGAAAAAAACCCTGAAATTGAAGCAAGTATAGTTCTTAAAGCTATTGGAGTTGCTGATTCATCTTATGTTCTCGAACAAAGGGGTGAACATTTTGTTCTTTTCTCCCCAGAAAAAACTTGGGAAGTGTGGAGTTGGTCAGCATATTATAGGATTGGTGGTTGGATATTTGATGGAAAAGTAGTAAAAAATTAAAACTAATGAAAATGAAATTAACACCAAACTCTTATATTCTTGTTTATCATCTACATTCTGGTTATGGTTGTATAACAATTCAATCAACTGATTATGATGATAATGGAAACCCTACAAGTTGGGGGATTAAATCATTTTCTAACACATCAATGAGTAAAAAAGATGGTTTTTTTGTAATGGAACCTATGAATTCTAATAAAACTGATAAGTTTTTTAAAGAGTTTCGTTTTGATACTCCAGAAAAAGCTTATAAATGTTGGTTAAAATATCAACATAATCATACTAATCAAGTTAATGGAATTTTATTCAAAAAATAAAAAGTTATGAGTACAATTGTTATTGTTTTAATAGTTTTATGGTGGTGGTGGTTTATATTCCAAGATGATTAAACTTACTCAAAAAATAAATCAAAAAATAAATCATGAAAAAAGAAATTATCAAATTTGAGAACAAATATCTTTCTACATTGGTGTTCAAAATGTATAAGAAGGTTACACCGATATTCGAAAGAGATTTCCAGAAATTTTGTCTTAAATATAATTTGGTATGTCAAATCGTTGTAAAAAAAGGGTGGTTTAAGGATATGATTTGTTTATCTATTATAGGGGATGAAGAAAGTACAAGCAGGGCAATTCATTATGGAATTTTATTTGAAAATAAAAAGTAACGAAACATGAAACCTCAAAGTTTATCAATTTTAGTTCCCGGTGGTTGTCCAAATGATTGTGCGTGTTGTGTATCAAAACTCCACGATAGTCCATATGAAAATGAGTTACTTGGTAAGAATTTTCAATTTGAAGAACTATATCGTCAAGATTATTTCGATGCGATGAAATACGCTAGGGATAACGATTGCAACGATCTAATTTATACTGGTGAGAATGGTGAATGTTTGGTGAACAAAAATTTCATGAGAATCGTTGTTGAAACAAATAGACGATTACCAAGTCCATTTATAAAATGTGAACTTCAAACAAGTGGTTGTTATCTTCTTGAAAAAGGTGAAAATGGTGGTGAAGAAAATTTAAGATGGTTACGAGATTTTGTTCGTATCAAAATTATATCTCTTAGTCTTTTCGATATTTTTGATTCGAAAAACAATTCTAAATATTCACGACCAAAACAAAAAAGAGCTTTCGTTGATATCGAAGAAACCTGTAAAGCTATTAAAAAATATAATTTTACACTTAGATTGTCTATTAATATGACAGATTTATATGAAAAAAAGATTTTTATTACACCTGAACAAATTTTTCAAAAAGCGAAAGAACTTGGTGCTAATCAAATAACTTTTAGAGTGTTGTATTTCGTTGATAATCCACAAAATGAAAAAGAAAAAGAAATAAATGAGTGGATTCAGGAAAATAAGTGTTCTGATGAATATATGAATATAATTAAAGACTATATCAGAAAAAATGGAACCCCTCTTGAAAGATTGTCATTTGGTGCAATTCGTTATTCTGTAAATAGTATATCTGTTGTTATAGATGATAATTGTATGTCAAAAACTAATTTAGAAGATATTAAAGAAGATATTAAATATCTAATTCTTAGACCAAATTGTAAAACATATACAAGATGGGATGATCCCGGAAGTTTATTATTTTAAAAAGAAAAATTATGTCAGTAGTATCAATTAACGGAAAAACTTATACAGGAAATAGTATAAGTGTTGTAAATGGTAAAGTTTTTATCGATGGTAAAGATAATACACCAGAAAATGATAAAGTTATTACTATATCAGTAGATGGTAATTTAGAAAGTATCGATGCAGATTATTGTCAGAAAATTACAATAAATGGTAATGTTACAAAAAATGTGAAAACTACATCTGGTGATTTGGATATTACTGGTGATATTGGTGGTGATGTCACCACTACATCCGGTGATGTTGAATCAGGAGATATTTCGGGTAACATTAAAACAGTTTCTGGTGATGTGAAATGTGGAACAGTTGGTGGTAATGTTAATACAATGAGTGGTGATATTAAATATAAAAAATGAGTCTAAATACAGAAAGATATATTGATATTTGCTGGAAAATTGCAGAAAAACATTCATATCTATTGATATTTAAACCATTAAGATATGTGGTTCTTTTGTGTGTGGAATGGTATTGTATAATTTTTTGAAAGTATGATAAAAGTTGGAGTAACAGGTGGTATTGGTTGTGGGAAGAGTTATATTTGTGATAAAATATCCAGAGAATTTTTCACTATTGTATATAATAGTGATATAAGGGGTAGGGTTATAATGGAGAATAACCCAGAAGTTATTGTTTCAATATCTAGAAAATTTGGATCTGATTCATATGAGTATGATAATCATAGATGGAAATTGAATGTTGAAAAATTCAGAAAATTACTTTTTACGGATGATTCTAAAAGGAGATGGATGAATAATCTCATTCGACCATATATGAAAAAAGAATTTGAATCCTTTTGTAATACTTTTAAAGATGATCCATTTATTCTATTTGAGTCAGCTATATTATTTGATTCTAAAAATCCTAAATATTTCACAGATTTTAATATATTAGTAGTATCTGATGATGAAATCAGAAATGAAAGACTTTTAAAAAGAGGTTTATCATTAGATGATATTGAAAATAGAAAAAATTGTCAACCATCTGAATCAGATAATAAACAATTTGCTGATTTTATTATAGAAAACAATGGTGATGATATTAAACTTGATAACGATATTAAAACTTTCCACAAAAAAATCATGTCATTAAATGAGAAAGATTAAATTATTTGCCGGTTCTGGATCACAGGATTTATCTGAAAAAGTAGCTTTTAATTTAGGTACACCTCTTGGAAATTGGAAACTAGAAAGATTTTCTGATGGTGAATTTCAACCTATATATGAAGAAAACCTTAGAGGTAGGAGTGTTTATATTATACAATCCACATATACACCCTTTGATAATTATTGGGAACTTTTTCAAATGATTGATGCCGCTAAACGAGCTTCAGCTAAAAAAATTATAGCGTTGATACCTTATTATGGTTACGCTAGACAAGATAGAAAAGATAGACCAAGAGTTGGTATAGCGTCAAAATTAATATCTAAATTTTTGGAATCAGCTGGAGCAACAAGAGTTGTGACTATTGATTTACACGCTGATCAGATTCAAGGATTTTTTGATATCCCATTTGATCAATTATTTGGAACTTATGTATTTTGGCCACACATCGATAATTTAATTAAAAATGGCACATTAAAAAATCCACAATTTGCATCACCTGATAATGGTGGAGTAAAAAGAGTTTCTAGATATGCTGAAAGGTTTAATACAGAATATGTCATCTGTTCTAAAACAAGAAAAACTAAAAATGAGGTGGCTAAAATGATTCTCATTGGGGATGTCACAGGCAAAGATGTTATTATTGTGGATGATATGTCGGACACCGCTGAAACTATGTGTAAAGCTGCTGATATGATGATAGAAAGGGGTGCCAATACTGTTCGTGGTTTAGTAACACATCCTATTTTATCCGGAAAAGCAAATGAATTTATCGAAAAATCAAAAATAAAAGAATTAATAGTTTTAGATACAATTCCATTGAAAATATCATCTCCTAAAATTACAGTTCTTAGTTGTTCCGAAATGTTATCGACAGCGATAAAGAAAATTGATAATAACAAATCATTAAGTTCATTATTCCTAAACAAAAACACAAATGAATAAAAAACAACTTGAAATACTCCAAAGAGATCCAAAACTTAAAATTGAAGATTTAGAGAATGTTTCCGATAGAACATTATTATTTGGGAGTTACTTTTTTTAATTGGGTGATGAAATAATAGTATACCATCTTTATATCGAAAATGAAATGTTCCATTTTACATTTTATGAGTATAAGACAAATAAGAATTATCAATCGAATAACACTTGTAAATATAAAACATCTGTTAAATCATTTAAATATCGTGAAGATATAAAATCTGAAATGTTCATTTTTGATGTTAATGAACAAAAATTTGATCCATTCTGTTCTGATTATGAATTTTGTGAATATCTGAAATTAAAAGGTATTGTCTTATTGTTTAAACCTTTGGATGAAGAAACACCAGTAAAAAAATTCTACGGGATTTTATATCCAGAATTAAAATTCAAATAATTTTTTTAATGTCTAAATTTTTCGTAATTTTGTAATCTAAGATTAGAATTATGAAAAAAATAAATATGTTAAAGAAATTGATTGAAAAAATTGAATGTTATAAGGATAGACCTTCTGACCCTTTTATGAGTGGTTACAATAGAGGACTTGAAACAGCAATTTCTGTTATTGAAGAAAAGATAAAAGCAATAGAAGAAGCCAAAGACGAACTAAAAAATTAAATTAATCTATATTATGAAAGGAAAGATTATTAATAAAGTAACAGCTGAAGGGTGTGGATTTGAATTTGGAAAAATATATCCTATAATATCATTTAAAGGTAATGAAGGTGGTATTGTTGTGGTCAAAAATGATACTGGACAAAAGTATGATATTGAAGTTGATAGTGACATTGAACTTATTCTAAATTAATGAAAATCGAAAAAGGTTTAGTTGATAGATTGACAGATTTAACAAATCGTTCAAGAGGTCAAACACAATTTCTCTTTGAATTATGTGATTTTGATTTTGATAAACTACTGTTACTCGAAACTAAAATAAAAAATAATCACGTCTTTTATTGTCCCGGTGATAAAGAAACCGTTGATGAAATTCTGAAATTGGGTGACGGGAAAAAACGATTTAAACTTACTTGGTTAATGTGTAAACCAATGTGTCGTTTTAAGGAAATTCCAGAATTAACAGGTTTGATATCTAAAGAACTTCAAAAAAACCATTGTCAATATTGTATTCATACAAAATTTGAAGAACAATGGGGTGTCAATTGGGAAGATAAAAGTTTAACCACTTGGATACAAAACAAAGGTGGTCTCCCAAATTTTTGGCAAGATAAAACTTCATTGGAAGTTGTTCTCATCGAAGATGATAATAAAGAAAAATTGTGGGGTTATGATCCAGTTGAAGAAAGAAGAAAAGAAGAAGAAGAACGCCTTTTAAAAGAATTTACGAAGAAAAGTAAGAAAAAGAAATGATCAAAATTTTGTTTCTATTTTTGTTTCTATCATTTCCGTTCATTACTTTAGGTGATACTATTCCAGAATCTATGTTCGGATTAGATTCAGCTCATATTAAATTAGTGAACAATAAAGGTGAAGGTTATTCACAACTTAATGGTGTTCGTAACTTTAGAGTGGTATTAATTAATACTGTTTATAGAGGGGGTGGTAAAAATACAATTAATATGAATCCATTACCATATGAAGCTATAAACAATCTACGAAAAATTGGATTCTCTAAAGCAATTTATCTATACTACACCAATTTCAATCAACAATATCCAAAATCAATATTAGATTCATTACAAAATATCAATTTCAATTATATATGCCGACCATCTATTGATGAAAATATGTTAAAAGAATATTTCAATGATGTGTTAGAAGTTATTAAAAATCCAGAAATTGGACCAATTTACATACATTGTTGGAATGGTTGGCATCAATCTGGTGTTTTATCAGCTTATACTTTGATACAATTTTGTGGTATAAGTAATGATCAGGCATTGAAATATTGGGAAATTTGTGCTTATCCGAATAATATTGGTTATGAAGGATTGAAATCTAAAATTAAAAACTTTAAACCTTATCCTGAATTTTTTATATCAAAAAAACAAAAGGAAAGAATATGTCCTTGTTTAAAATAAATGTAAAAATAGATGACCAGAATACGAAGATCAAAATTTGAAAAATGAAAACTTTAAGTGATGGAACAGTAGTGTCTGCAAGAACATTCTATTATCTTCTCGATTTCAACGATAGAGATAATTGGGAATTTATAACCAAATCTTTTAATAAAACAAAATTACACGATCTAACTATAATTGAATATAGTCAATTGTTTGATCACGTAACCAGCCTTGATAAGAAAACATTAAAGAATGGTTAAAAATGTACGAAGTTGATTTTACCGGGTGGACTAGAACTCCAGAAGAACTTGAAAAATTGAGAAATGATAAATTCTATCGGTTGAAACGTAATTGGATCATTTTCTATAAATCTATTAAATATAAAAGATTAGAGTGGTATTACTGTTTGAACTTATTGATGAATCGAAATAATTTTTGAAAAATAATTAAACTTTTTCAATTTTTTTCCATATAAATTTTTTTATCTCAATTATTCTACATATTTTTGTAGTCAGATTTGGAAAAAATAGACTTTTTAAAGTAAATATATAAACAATACAAATAATAAAATAAAATGTTGATGAGATCTAACATATTAACTACAAACCCCGAACACCGACCAGAAACCGCCGTCACAACGGTAGTGGAAGAGACAGCGTATGCTCAGGGTATAGGGTTAATATATGATTGAAAATCCCCTCATCATCATATTGGAAAATGAAAGTTTTCCAACCCCATACCCGAAATGAAAGTTTCGGGTTTTTTATTGTTCTTAAAATATTGAGTGAATTAAATAGTTTGTCGAGGCTAAACAAATTATTAGGTGACAAATATCAGTTGATCCTACGAAGTGAAGGGTATTTGTATTGGTTCAAGTCCAATTTCACTCTCAACTTTTAAAAAAGTTCTTTGACATCTTGTAATTGAAATTCTCGGTTCGACTAGTGGTTTAGGTCGCAACACTTTCAATGTTGTAGGACACAAAATCGTCCTCACGGGTTCGAATCCCGTACCGAGAACATTCTGGCAAGTAAAAACATGGAATCACACAGAAAGTGATTTCCACTCGTTTTAACGGAACGGGAAGATTGGTGCCGTTAACACCAATTGATAGTTTTGAAAACCAGACATTTTCCCATCGTCTAACGGTTAGGACGGCAGGTTTTCAACCTGTAAATAAGGGTTCGATTCCCTTTGGGAGAACAAATGCCGGTGTAGCCGACTGACGCTACGAACGTTAGATACCGTAACTGGAGCTGCAAATAAGGGTTCGAATCCCTTCACCGGTTCAAAAATTATCGCGTGTGTGGTGTAATGGAAAAGCATACTACACTTGGACCGTAGAGGAGCCGTTCGAATCGGACACATGCGACACAAAATAAAATTTCTGGGTGTTCCACAGATGGCTATATGGACTTGTTTCGGAGACAAGTGTTCGCGAGTTCGAATCCCGCTACCCAGACGAAATAAATGCTCCTGTAGTTCAACGGATTAGAATTCAAAATTACGGATTTTGGGATATAGGTTCGATTCCTATCAGGAGTACTGGGGTAGTTAGCCGAGATAAGCACGGAAATAGTGGAACGCTTAATGTTGGTTCGATTCCAACCTACTCCACAAATGTCTGTATGGTGTAATGGATGAGCATCAGAATTTCCTAAATTTTGGGTACAGGTTCGAATCCTGTTACGGATACAAAATGAAATGGGTTGAGAAAGTGTTGGGGT
>Ga0114918_10000218_pt1 | contig 47357 bp, 56 predicted proteins | sample LantaG_FD_87015 | JGI IMG/M metagenome (GOLD analysis project Ga0114918, IMG submission 87015) | Deep subsurface microbial communities from Baltic Sea to uncover new lineages of life (NeLLi) - Landsort_02402 metaG | ecosystem: Environmental > Aquatic > Marine > Oceanic > Sediment | place... | reverse complement strand
TTGGCAAACTTGATAGGATGGTTAATTTATCTTTGACCACTTTCCATTTATCATCCAACAAAGTTACCATAAAATTTCTTTTAAACATATTTAAAAATACTAAATTATTTTTGTTTTGTCAAGTATTTATTTACATAACAAAGGAGTAACAAAATAAAAATGGAAACTATCACAAATGGTTGTGGTTGTAAAAAACCAAAGTCAACGACTACAACAACTACAACACCACCAACACCTAGTAAATAATTAGATTAACATTTTTTCTTGGTTTCAGATTCTATCTGGGCCGCTAATTCATCATCTGTTAAATCATCAGATGGTTCGTTATCGGATAATTCATCTTTATCTGTATGTTTTCTATTTGTAAACCCTTCTGATGCTGTAAATCCTAACCCACCTATTACAATCCATTCCATGGATTCATATATGTTGTTATCTATATCTAAATCCCAAAATAAATTTGCTATAAACCCTACCGCCATAAATAAGAAAGCTAGAAGAGTTATAAATCTTTTACTGGAAACTTTACCATTAGAAGAAAGACAATTATAAAGGAAGTTTTTCATGTTGGATATTTAATATAAATATCCAATCCTATAAAAAAGTAACCCCCGATAAAGCGAATTATCGGGGGTTTTTTATTTCTTACAATAAGGCAGAGTTATGTAAGAATCATTGATGAGTGGAGTGAAGGGGAATCGAACCCCTGTGTTGAGTATTCTTCAAAAGTTTTCTACATGTTTAGAACAGTATTATACAATACTTCGAACTAAGTTAATTCTAACGCTCACTAACCAAGAGCGAATGGTGTACCATTATGTAGTGGACTACCACAATTTGGTGAATTTATCACCATCAGAGTCGTTAGACCAACTCAAGCTCTCCGACTGAGCTACATGTAGCCTCGTCAAGGAAATTTTCAGAAACGATAAAATCGTTGTCAATTAAAAGTTCAATAGACAGATTTAAGTGCTTCCAATTTAGCACTACATGCTTACAGTTTACGACTATACCCAGTCGATACCTGAATCACCCCATATTTTAAAGAACTGTGAATTATAAATATATCGATATCTATAAAAAAACAATATTTATACAAATATACTACATTTATTTCTAAATGCAAGTGTATTATTAAATATTATTTAATTTATTTTCACCATTAAATTTATACCAATTAGATTCAACCCTTGATGGGTTTTCAATGTATTTACCCAAAACCCTCAATAAAGTTTCTTTTTCTTCTATAGCGACTGTTTGACAGCCAACTCTAAGAATAAAACCATAATCTAGTTGTTCTATGTTTATTTGTTTAATTCTGTTATCATTTGGACTAGATTCGTCTTGAAGTTCATGATTGTTAGTGCTTGATAACGAAGCAGCTAACATACTAGTAGGCATATATTGATTTTCAGTGTTTACTCTACTCATAATTATTTCTTATTTTTATTTATTATTATATCATCAATTAACCCATATTCTAATGCTTGTTCAGCAGTTAACCACAAATCTCTATCAGCATCTTTTTTTACTTGTTCTGGGTCTTTACCAGTATATTCACCTAGTAAACCAAACAAAGTTGTGTTATATTTTTTAGCTTCATTTAATGAAATTTCAATATCAGCTAACGTTCCTTGTGCTCCAGAAGAAACTTGATGGAGCATTACCTTGCTAAATCTAAGGCTACTTCTTTTTCCTTTGGTACCAGCACCTAAAAGGATACTACCCATACTTGCAGCCATTCCAGTATTTATGGTAACGATATCTGAAGACACATAATCCATAACATCAACGATTGAGAGACCTGATTTGACGGAACCTCCCGGAGAGTCAACATGTAACGTAATATCTTTCTTTTCCAAGTTATCCAAAAACATAAGCTGTGCTTGAACAACTGTGCTCATTCTATCATTAACTGGACCAGCTAACCAAATTATTCTTTCCATCATTAATCTGGAAAAAATATCCATTTGAGTTACTCTTAATTCCCTTTCTTCTAAGATATACGGAGTTAAAGATGCTCCAACACCGTATATTCTATTTTGTAAAGCTTCCCAATGTATAAAATCTAATGGAGAAATACCCATATGTTTAATAGCATAATCTCTAAATTCATTATGTAAATTCATATCTTAAATATTAGTTGTCATAAAAATAGGTGTGAATTCTCCCATCCAAGCTCCAATAATATTGAAATCGAAAAATTCAGTAGCTTCTTCGTAGGTCATACCATCACGTTCTATCATTATATTTATTATTTTTTCAGTGTCATAAACAACGACTGGTCCTAGATTTATCCTTTCACCAACCCCCATTATTGCACCATCAAACCCGTCAATTACCAACGCATCTGGATTTATTTCAGCTATTTCTTCTCTGGTCATTATTTTACCCTGTAATAGCTTCAGTTTCGTCTTCTTCTTCTTTTTCTTTCTGGTAAAGAGACTTTACGGTTTCTCTAAGACGCTCAATAGTCTCAAAACTATATTTTCTTAATATTCCACTATGAGCCGTAAAATCTTCTTTGGTTATAGAAACCTTATCGTGTTCAGAATCATAACTAATTGATGAAATTGCTTCTTCAACTACAATCAATTTCAAATCATTTGGTAACTCTTCAAATATTCCTTCATTTAAAACAATAATGATATCATCACCAGCTCTAAATTTTAAAAGGTCGTTAGCTTTGGTGATTTTGTATAAGTCTTTAGCTCTATTGTTAACTAAAATTGTTATGTTAACAAATCTTTTTAAATCAGCCACTTCAATTATTTGATTGAATAGGTCGTTGGTGTCTTCGAATGGTTCTAGGTAATTTGCCATGTTTAATTTTTATTATTTTGTTATTTAAGCAAATATACTATTAACACATAAACCTTGCAAGTAAAATATTTATTTTATTTGAGTGCCAGAATTAATTCTTTTGTTTTTTCATCCAATTCTTTAGGGATATTAATGGATAAGGTTATAATTAAATCACCTCTATTGTTTTCTTTAAATTGTTTTAACCCTTTTGTGGGTACCCTAAGATTAGTCCCTACATCACTGTATTCTGGGATATTAACACGTATTTTACCACCATCAATTGTTTCTATTTCAACTTTATCACCCAACACAAGTTGTGAATAAGAAAGACTTAAATTCATTTTTAAATCATTCTTAATTCGTGTGAAAACTTTATGTTGTTTTTCAACAACTTTTAAAATTAAATCACCAGCCCTACCATTTTTAACTGAATTACCTTTTCCTTGGACCACGAACATATTATTGTTTTCAACACCAGATGGTATATCCACATCCACAGTTTCTTCAATTGATTGTAAACCACTACCTGAACATGATTCACACGCAGTTTTATAAGTCTCTCCAGAACCATTACAATCGTGACAAGTAGTTTGATTTTGAAAGGTACCTACAGATGTTTTTATTGTAGATATTATAGAACCATTTCCTTGACATGTAGGACACTCAGTTGAGTCTAGACCACCTTTACCTAGACAAGTGTTACAAGAATCGTTTCTATTGTACGTATAGGTCTTTTTAACACCACTATATATTTCTTCTAGTGTTAGTTTAATTAAAATAGATATTGTTTCACCAACTATTTCTGGTTTATGTCTTCGCCTAAAATATTCATAAAAAGGGTTTTGATTTTCTCTGTTATTACCATGACCAAATCTATCATAGTTAGATTTCTTATCTGAATTAGATAGAACTTCATATGCTTCTGAAATTTCTTTAAATTTATCAGTAGCTTCTTCAGACCCTTGGTTTTTATCAGGGTGATATTCTTTAGCTAATAAACGATAAGCTTTCTTAATCTCTTCAGGGCTAGCATTTTTTCCAACACCTAATACCTCATAATAATCTTTTTTTGCCATGTTTAAAATTTTACTTTCCAACAAAGGTACTTATTTTTAAATTAAAAAACAAATGACTTATAGGGTAATTTTATTGATGAATGGGGAGTATAAAAAAACTCTGACCAAATCAAAAACTAGAGAAACGGCATTTAAACACTTCCATAAACTAAAGGATGAGAATAAAAAAGTCTTATATCCTAGACGTTTCATAAATACAAACGCTATAATACCAGTTAAATATGAGTTATGTATTACAAAAATCACCGAAGATGGTGATACATTTAGAACTCTTAGAGATAAGTATGGTAAACTTTACATCGAAAAACCTTTGGGAGATTGGACCATCATACATACGGAAGAATATGATGTTGAAGAAACTTTTTGGATTTATGGAATGGATTCAAAAGCCGAAAGACCTAATATTTCTGAAATAGTTAAAAGACTTATGATTGGTGCTTACTCTAAAAATATGGTTAAGCAAGTGATTGTTTGTTACAACAAACTTATCATATATAATGAAGACCAATTTGATATGGTTATCTGTAAGAATCTATTAGATGCACAAAGACTTCACCATACATTGGGTAAATTAACTAGGAAACAGAGAATAAAAAGTCTAATATTTATGGGTACTGCAACTAGCAAAGCAATGATTAGTAATCTTTACGATTTAATAGTAGATAAAACAGGTTGGCCTTATACCAAGGTTAGAAGAATGACAACAAGACCTTAAAATAATAAAATAACTTCACCAACGCTAATAACTAATGTACATACTACTAAGTCATCTGAATCAGTTGATAATGAACCAAAGTCAATTGATTTAAAATTACAATTATTAACACACCATCTTTCAACAACAACACCCGTTGGGTCAAGCATCTCAATTTCTAAATTAAATACTTCTTTTACCTTATGGTTATTGTTTATATCTGGGTGAATTAACTCCATTAATTTTTGAGATGTTGAAGGACCTATTGGGTCTCTTAATTTAATAGTTAAATCATCCCAAAGAATCATATCGTTTTCTACTCTCATAGAAAGTCTTGTTGCTTCAAAGATAATCCACTGTTGAAGTTCAAATTCAACAGGAAAATTAAGTAAAAACCTATTTTTCTTTTTTGGTTCATACGTTACAAATTTGTTTGGAGCCATTATTACTTTTTTCCAATTTATATCAAAATCATTGGTTAGTTTTGATATATACCATTCTCTTAATAGTCTTTCGATAATTTTTTCATCCAAAAAAAAAATTATCGAAAGACTATTACATATTTCATTTGCGTAAATAATACTATCAGTATCTCTATCCTTAATAAAGAAATCATCGTCAACTAAATAACTTTTATTTATAAAATCTAATACTTGTTTTTTCATTTAATTAAACAGATTTTCCAATTTTTTAACAACGACAGTTATCTTATCATTATTTCTATTTATTATTTCTTGAATATTTGGTGGGATATTTCCAACAAATTGTGCTTTTAGTTTAGAATTTTCTCTTTGTAATATATCACTTTCCCTTAATAATTGGTCGTATATATTGGCTTTGTCTTGATTAGTCATATTTTATTAGTTAAAGTTTTAGTAATTACGTTAGTTTCTTTTAATAAAACCTCAAGTTCTAATTTATCACCTTTATTAAGATAAATTTCCTCATCATTCGATGGTGTTTCTTTAGGGATGTCTACAACCCTAATTTTTTCATTTACTTTGTTTTTTTTACAACTACAACCCATAATTAATCACATTTACAACTGCCATCTGGATTTAAACCACACTCACATGGTTTAGAATCTAATGTTATTTCTAAATCATCACCTATTGAAAAATTAGTTTTGATATCTTCGATTAGTTTGTTAATTCTTTCCATGTCAGCTTCTTTAAGCATAACTGGATTGATACACTCAATTCTTTCTTCACCTTCTGTTGGAACAAAGAATGCTATAGCATTTGCTTCTTTTATTGCTAAAACATCATTAACTGATTCAGTAAAAGGTTTGATTATATCTGGTGTTCTCATTAGTTCTGAATCTAAGTAAAAAACTAATATCAATGGGGTTTGTTTATCCATGTTTTTATTTTTAATTGTTTGTTATTTGCTTAACATTATTTCTTCAATAACGCTATTATCTCCATTAAAATGGTTTAGTAAAAGCTCGTTGACTCTTAATTTCTTAGCCGCTTCACCTATTTCAATAAAGGCGTTTGCGTGATGACCGTTTGTGTCTACATCTAAATAGATTAGGTATTCTGAAATAACCTTTCCATTATGTATTAGACTTTTTAATTTGTCTACTTCTTTAACTACTATTTTCTCCATACATTAATTTTAATTAAAAATAGAGCTTTTTTATGAAAGTGTAAATAGACAAAATAAAAAAAGCCCCTTTATGGGGCTTTTTATTTCAAGATGCTGGAGTTTTTACTTCTAACTCTGTGGAGAAGTTTTCCGATTAGGTTAAAAATTAATTTTTAATGTTTAAATGGAATCGGAGCCAAAGTTTAGATTTATCTAGTATATAGTTTTAACTTTGCAGAATGCATCTTTCTTTCTTATTTAAACTGTTATATTACTATAACGTTCTGAATCAATTACTGTCATCATCATTGATAATGGAGTCATATCTTTACCTGATAATAAAGAACCTAATATAGAAGTTGAAAATCCACTCACTAAAGCAGTTCCTTGTTTATTAAAAGATACTGGTTTGTTTTTATCGTTTCTAGAAGCTAAATTCCAATAAACAATTTTTGGAACTTTATAACCAGCGTCAGAATACATTTTTTCAACCATTTCTTGTGCTGTAAGTGAACCAGCACTATTGAATTCCATATCTGATAATATCATTATCATTGTTGGCATTTCAGATTCTGGTACAGAAAATTCTATAGCTTTTTCTAAAATAACTTTATAAACACCAAATAAATTGGTAGAACCACCTACTGGTATAGACTGAAGTTGATTATACCTTTCTGATAAAGAACCAGAAACAACACATAACTTAGGGTTTGTGTTAAAAGTCATAATAGCATCTTTAAATGGTCCTAAATTTCTTTCTGAAAGATATAGACCTAATGATTGAGCAACATCTCCAGCGTATAAATCACCAGTTATTTTAGATTCTGGCCAATACATTGACCCTGAAGTATCAACAACAGGAATAAATGACTCATTAGAATCTTCTAAGAAGTTTGGTAAGGCATCCCATTGCACGTTGGCACCACGGGTGTTACCAGCCCTTAAATTCTTGATTATATCATAAGGATATACAGCACCAGCATTAATTTTTACTTCACCTTTTTCAACACTACCTAGATAATCTTGAAAACGAGCCAAGTCATTTCTTGAGAAAGCTTTCATCAAATCACTCATAGCTTTTGATGGGAGTTTAGAATAATCAATTTCATCCCATTTTTTAGCACACATCAATTGTTCTACAGTATTAGAATTTTCAACCAATAACTTACGATATTGTTTTGGTGTTAAATCAAGGTATTGTCTAATAACATTGGCTTGTCTTTTAGTCAAACGATTTTTCACGTTTGGACGTGGCATCCATTTAGCACAAAGACCATTCTTATCAGACAACCCTTTAGAGATAACTTCAAGAGCAGCTTTTTCTAATGGAGTACCAATAAGAGTTAAAATATCATCCCATCTTCCAAATTCAGAAATCAAATGAATGTTTTTACGCATCACTTCAGTTCTGTTATTTGCAAGATATTCAATAATATCTTTGAATATTTGACGCTCACCAGCATCACCACGAACATCACGTGCCCAAAATAAAAGTTTCATAGCTGTCAATGGGTTTTCACCAAATGCTTTTGTAAAGGCATTAATCAACCTAGTTTTATCTTGACCTCTCATCGCACCTATTTGAAAAAATAAATCCACACAGTTGTTAAGAGAAGTTGAATTAGTCACCATACCGTTTTCAGTACGTGAATCTTTAGTTTGCATCGCAGATAATAATGTATTCATAGTGTTTGGTTTTAGTTTTATGTTAAGTTAGGCAAAGGTACTAAAATTAATATCTCGTGTCAAGTAAAAGTTAATTTATTTTAATAATAACAATATAAATACCTGATATCTAGATTATTGTATTCTAGTAAATGTTGCAATAATTGTATATGTGGGTGTGTTGGTATTGACAAACTGAGCTAACGAGATAACTCCATCTTCAACAAACGTTGATGCTACTTGGGCGGCATAATTACCACTACCAAAAGGATAATGATAATTTAGAATGAGTGTTTTGCTACTTATACCAACATTAGAGGTTAATTGATACGTTTTAACCGCACCACCGTTAATGGTGTAATATTGGTTACTTATAAAGTCAACAGTATCTATTGGTAACGGTGGAAACGAAAAACCTATTTGTAAAAAGGTCAATACCCATCGTGTACCGACTAATTCGTTTGATAATTGGTTATTCCCCCAATTTGGTAAAACACCAGCGTAGGTGTATTGATATTGCCAATTAGATGTATCTATGGCTTCTGGGGTAATGGTATAATTACCTGGAGTGATTTCATTTTTACCACACGATGTTAAGTACCAAATAAATATTGTTGATAAGAATAGTGAAAGCGATAACGAAGCTAATTTTTTCATCCTATAAATTTTCAAGTATTTTATTCTTTATAAGAACAAAGGTAATAAAATTTTTTTATTCCACCAAACTATTTTTAATAAATTTGATTAATATTCCTCCAATGGAAACTTCGAATTCATCACTTGTGGTGAAATTAGTTGCATATGGGTTGTTTTTATAGAAAAATATTTCATTCATTTTGTTGTGTTCAAAATCATTTAATTGGTAAGTTAAAGTCAAACCAATTTTATATATTTTTTCATTTTCAACGATTAATGAAATAGTTTCGATTAATTTTTCGTAAGTCATTATAATTTTATAAAAAGTTTTTTAACCCAAGAAATAAATTTTTTATATCTACTCTTTTTTATTATTTTTACAGCATTAGGGTTTTTTTTCATTTCTTGACCTAAACCATTCTTAAGTTCATTAATAAATTGTGTTTTTTTAAGCGCAGTTGCATATCTTGTTGATACTATGTCTTGCTCAGTTTGGTCCAATTCTTTAATAAATTCTCTTTTAGTAATCATATATCTTTTATTTTATCTTCCATCCCTTTAAATAAAGGAGTTGGTAAAGATTCTTTATCATACCAATTCCATTCAAGATTCTCATTGTCTAATGTAGGGGTAAATTCACTAGAAGTCAACCCTTCATAATAATGAAAATCTAAATTTTTTTCTTTGATGTGTTCAGTTCGTATAAATTTATAATCTATGATATCTGGGTCTATTGACATTTCTTCATTTACTTCTCTTTTCAATCCTTCAATAATTGTTTCACCCTTTTCTATATGGCCAGAAACCAAAGACCACGTTGGTTTTTTATCATTTCTTAATAGTAACAAAATTTTATCTGTTTTTGAGCATTTGACCAAGACACCACCAACTGAAATCTTTTTTGATGATTCTTGAATGTTATTTGGTGTATTATCTTTACCACATTTATGGCAAAAATACATATCTGGACCACTATCTGACTTCTTCCAAGACCAACCACAATTATCACAAGTGATGGTTTTATTTAAAGCTTCTCTTAAAAGTTTTTTAATTAACATATTAATAAATATTTACTTATGTGTGTTAAATGCTATATTTGTAATAAAAAATTATGGTTACACTTATTTTTATATTGGTTTGTTACGGAGCATGTAACAATTTGATTTATGGTTCTTTATTCGAAGGATGGAGAAACTTATTAGCTAAACTTGGTACTGGTGGATATAGCCTACATAAATTATTTACTTGTTTTATGTGTCTAGGAACTTGGATGGGATTTTTTATGTCTTCTTTGATGGTATATTTTGGATATAAAGATTTAACACCCATCGGTTCTATTGGGATAAAACAAAACGATTTAATAATTTTCTTTAGTGGATTATTATCTTCTGGTGGTGTGTGGTTAATTCATACATTACAAGAAGCACTTGAAAGAGCTTTCGAAAAATAAATAAAAAAACCCCATTTGGGGTTTTTATTTATAGGTCTTTTCTATCGATACATTTTTCACAAGCTTCTGATTCTGAGCAATCGCATTCAGAATCATAATCCATATCATTTGCTGTTTGCAATTTTCTTCTTGGAGGAAGCTCTACTTTTTTTGCTGTATTACTAATTGGTTTTTTATTAGCTTGTAATTGAAGATTTCGTTTAGCTCTTTCTTCTTCAGCAATCATTTCTCTTTCTTCTTCACTTAATTCAATCTTTTTACCGTTTTCATCTAGATATTCTAGCACTTGTGGGTTTGGTAATTCACTTATTTGATTAGTTTCAATTATTTCTTCTTCATAAATGGGTTCTTGAACTGGCGAATCTATTTCTTCAGTTATTTCATCATCTACATCGAAGTCAGTTAAATCAGGTAATAACTCATCATTAGGAAAGGTGAATTTTAATTTCATTAGTTGTTTCAAAGAGTTTTTCTTAAAAATAACTTTTAATTCATTAACTTTTTGGCGAAGTAAATCATGTTTCTTTTCTCGTTCCTTATTTAAAGCAATTACTCTTTCTACATAACCTAAAAGCTCATCTAAACCAACACCATTTACTTCACTATAAATCATATAGTAATTCATGTCACCATCACCCTTAATTCTTTTGATATTTGGGTCATCTATTAGCGACCAACCATCTTTAAATACCGAATCAACTACCGCACTTCCATCAATGTATCTGATTCCAATTACATGTGGTTGTAGTGAATTTAACGTTTCTTCCATGTTCTTCATACTATCTGTTTTAAATTCTTATCCCAGTAAATATGGATGTTATTAAATAGGCTATTGAAATCCCTAAAATTAATAGTGATTTAGGTGATAACCTATATTTATTAGGTTGTTCATCTGTTGATGTCACTATTGCTTGGATAAAATAATAAAGATGTCTAAACATTGTTAATATCGACATAAAGAAAAAAACAAATAATATTTTATTTATTATTTCAATTAACATATTATTTGTTTTTGTTTTTTTCTGATACGTCTAATCTTAAACCTTGTGCTATTGATTTGATTTCTTGGAGACCTTTTCTAAGTCTAACACCAGCTGCTTTGTTTTCTTTTTCGTAGAATTTAGTTGCATCTTCTTCTAAAGATACGATAAGCGTTTTTAATTCATTAAATTGTTCCATTTTAATTTGTTTTTTTTTCTTCATTATTATTTTCAACCATTCCTAAAAATTTAGCGATGGTTGCTTCTTTAAAAGTTAATAACTCTATTAACTTTTTTATATTTGATACTTTATATTCAGTATCATTATTTGAATTGATAACTCTTTCTAGTTCTTCCTCATAGGTTAACTTTTCACTTGTTAATTCACTCAAAATAATATTAAAAATTCTTTCACCTCTCATTTCTTCAATATTACGGCTTTTATTGGTAAAATCAATAGTTATTTAAAATTATTTTATTTTTAATGTTTTTTCAAAGATTTGATAAAGCTCTACTAACATATCTATTTCAGAATTTGTTTTGGTTTTTTGCATATCAAAAGTGTTTGACCATAAATCAATTAATGATTTTGTATCCATATTTTTATCTGGCATTAAATAAAATACTTCTAATGTAAACGCATAAAAATAATCGTATAATTTTTTACCTTCAAATAAAACACCTTCACGAACAAAATTATTAATATTCTTATCCCAACACCAATTAAAATGGTTTTTTCTTTGTTCTATATTTGTTAAATTATCACCCATGTATGTTGAAAACACAAGCATTAAAAACGATTGAATGAAATCACTATATAGTTCACACCTTTCAAAACTAATGTTGTTAGAAGCATAAATAATATTTGTACTTTCTATACTCATCGGATTGTTAATATACGCTATGAAATCTAGATATTTTTTATTGTTCATAGATATCAATATAATAATTAAAACTAATAAATAAAGGTTTATTTACCAAACCAGCTATAATATCTATTAGTTAAAGAAATTCTATCCTTTAAACCATTTGTACCCCCATTTATCTTTTTGGTTAATGCTAGTATTGTTTGATTTGAAACGCCTTTATCCGCAATTACCCATAGTTTATTTCTTTCAAAAAAGAAAATCGCTGCTTCGAAAGCATAATCACTAAAAACTAAATCTGGATTTGTTAATATTTCTGGGTTTTTAATATATTGGGAAAATTCCAGATAATTATTCTTTCCAGTTGTTTGTAAAGCACCACGACCCCTAAATTTCCAACCATCCAATGATGCTTCATCACCATTACCCATTCTATTAGCATATACTTTAGAAGCAATTTTAACTGGCTGTCTAGCATATAAAGAAGCTGTTTTAGTGTTGAAATATTTACTAAAAGTTTTAAGCAAACCAGTAGCACTATAGTTTAAATTCTCAATAAAAACTGTGAAACCACCTGTTTCATGAGATGTTTGCCCAAAAAAATGAGCTGCTCTTTCTGGTGTCATATTAAAATATTTAGCAGCCGCTTTTAATGTTTTAGGTCCAAATGAACCATCTGCTTTAACACCTATTTTTTCTTGTAGTTTAATTAGACTCATATTATGTTTTACTATAAATATCTAGACATAAAAAAAACCTCATACTTATATGAGGTTTTTATGTTTTATTTAATGATTATTCTTCTTCTTCTTCTTCTTCTTCTTCTTCTTCAGATTCATAAACTTGACCAGCTTCTTCTTCATCTTTAGTCGGAGGTGTTGGTAATTCTTCACCTTCGTTAACTTCATCACCCATCCAATTTTCATCCATCATCTCTTCATTTTCAATATCGATTTCTTCATCTAATTCAGATTCTTTTAAATGTACGTGTTTCTTAGCGTCAGCAGCTTGTGGTACTTTTGTATCTTCCCAGTGACCTTCTTTAGGTGCTGGTGCTTGTGTCCCTTTATCTGTTGATACAGAACCTTGAACGTATTTCTTAGCATCAGCAGCTTGTGGTACTTTTGTATCTTCCCAGTGACCTTCTTTAGGTGCTGGTACATCAATTTCCATCATTTTCTCACCACCAGTAACATCTTCCCAGTTACCTTCTTTAGGTTTTCCACCACCAAAACTTGCTGTTTCATTAGAAACATGTTTGGTTGCTTCTGGAGCCTTTTTCGTTGAACTTTCCCAGTTACCTTCTTTAGGTGCTGGTGCTTTGGTTCCTTTATCTGTTGAAGCGGAGCCTTGGACGTGTTTCTTAGCTTCTGGAGCCTGTGATTTGGTTTCTTCTTCCCATTCACCTTCTTTGGCTTTTTGTCCTTCAATTTCTTCAGATTCACCTAGAAGAACACGAGATTTGTTCCATATATCACCGAATACTTTGTTTTCATTAATTCTGGAATTACCTTTAACCAACCCAAGAGTATCTTGTGATTTGTAACCGAACAAAGCTTTCATTCTTGAAATATCTTCGTTAACTAAATTTTTATCAGCAGCAGTTAATACGATTGCTTTACCTTCTGAAAGATTCCCTTCCCAACGAATTCTGTAAGATTCATTTCCGTCAGTCATTTCGAATTCTTTTTTATCTACTTTATAAGTTTCTGGTATTAATTTTAAGGCATTACCTAAACCGTTAAACTCAGTTTTAAATTTAAGTCTTTTCATTGATTCTTTTATTTTTGGTTTGTTATCATTATTTTTTTCGTTAGAAGATTCTTCGATAGCATATGGTCTATGACCAGTATCTTTTAAATCTGCTTGAATATTTTGACCTCTTAGGTTAAGAGTTGGTGTTTGTTCACTTCTTTTCTTGGTAGATGCTTTGATTCTTTTTACTAGATTTTTACCAAAATCATCTGAAGATGCACCCCAAGTTTCTTCAGCATTACCGACTTCTTTACCACCTTTATTACCCATTTTAGATGTACCTTCAATGGCTTCTTTAGCTCTTTCAGTAAAGTTACTATCTGGTTTGCTATCATATTGTAGCATTTCTTGGCCGTTCATGATTTCCATTTCATCATGATACGTTTTTTGGAAATCATCAGCATAATTGAATTTGTTTGTTGCCATTTTACCCATATCCTTATCTTTTTGTTTAAGGGTTTTGTCGTAGGCAACAACATCTTTTTCTATCGCTTTTACACCATCTTTATTTATCTTACCAGATTCTTTTTTTGCTTTATTAGTAGCTTTAACAGCTGGACTAACTTCTTCAGATAAGAATCTTTTCGATAAATGATTTTTAATTATGTTTTTATCCATTTTATTGGTTTTATTATAAATATCTTATTTTTTTGTAAAGTTTAGTCTTTATTTCTTTGATTTAATAATTCGTTTAACCTCATCAATTGTTTTTCCAGTTTTTTTCGCAATTGTTTCATAAATAGTATTTTCACCTAATGATGGTGCGTTTATATTACCTTTCGTTTTTTTAAGTTTAACAACACCATCGACAGCACCTTGACTGCAACCAGCACCAGCTGGTTTGTTATTTAATTTGGTACAATCATTGAAATCGACAAAAGAACCATCGGCCCATTGTGTTTTCTTTTCAGCATTAGATTTTTTATTTTCTTTAAATGTTCCATCACGTTTAATATTCGGAAATGCATTTGTATCGTAAGCACCAACACTATCACTCCCAGAAGTCATTTCAGTTACTGTTGGGATTTCTTTATGTATTGGTGGAGCATTTAATGGACCAGTAAAGGCACCAGAAGAAGCCGCTGATGTTGTTTCTTCAATATCTGTAGATTCTCTATCTCTTCTATCTTTCTCTTGTTGTTTTAAAGCTTGTAACTTTGTTATTATTTGAGATTGATTGGGGGCCACTTTTGGTTTATCTGTTAACTGTGTTTTAAAATCTGTTTTAATATCGCCTAAAGATTTTTCTTCTTGGACTGGACCGAATAACTTAATTAAATTTTTATCGTTACTATATAACGCAACCAACTCATCTTTCAATTCATTATCTATTTTAACCAAATCTGCCCCACGTTCATATGCGTTAGCACCTTCACCAAATGATAATGTATCTAAATTATTATTAACATAATTGGAAACGACATCTGCATCTATTTCAAAATCATTACCATATTCATATTCTGGTTGACCATCTTCATCTTTTCCAATGAATTTTCTTTGAACCGAAGCATATTCCATAAAGTCTTCTTTGTTTACACTATCATAAAAGAAGACATATAATTCACCGTTAATACTTTTTAAAACAATAATTTCGTTATTGAAATATACTGGTTCAAAACGAACTTCAGATGGTGATGTTGGTTCCTTGATGTTATCTGTTTGGTTATAAGGTGCATTAGGATCATCTTCAGCACCCAATGGATAGTTTTCTGGTTGTAACTCTGGTTCTGGTTCTGATGATGTTTGTGGTTCACCAATAAGTACTCTTAATTCATCTTCAAGTGTTTGTATTGCCTTTTCTGGGCTACCTAGTGATTTTGATAATTCATGTTTTCCGTTTTTTGCTATTATCAATCCTTTTGATGACAATGCATCACAAATATCATCAAAAGAAAGGTCATGTTCTTCCCAAAATGGGGATAGGTCTGTTGATTTCCTGTACAAATATTTTATTAGTTCAATTGTTTCATTTCTCAAGTCATTCTCACCTTCCATCATTGGCTTCCCAAATTTGCCATTGGCACTAATAGGTAAATCAGTATTAGGTTTTGTGATATTAAAATCATTGTTTTCACCTAAACTATCAATATCTTTACCAGAAAACCCTTGTCTAAATGACTTATCTATAGGGTTAATTGTTTCCTTAATAAGTCCAGAAGCAAAAATTCTATTATATTGTTCTTTGGTTATTTTAACTATGCTTTTCTTAGTTTCAGTTAAGTTATTTTTAATACCAATTAAATTAGCTTGTTTTTGAGTTATTTTAATTTTTTTCATGTTTAATTTGATTTATTACTTAAATTATTTACCCAAGTAGCTCTTTTAACCCAAAGAGTTTTAAGTAATTGAGTTAAAACATTTCTAGTTATATCAACAACTTTGTCTTCTAATTCTTTTTCGTTTTTTAATCTATCTTTTACAATTTTTTCGATTTTCGTTTTAAATTCGTTAGAACTAATATAAATCTTTATTTCTTTCGAAACATCAGTTTTGATTAGTTCTTCTTTTATTTGTTTTTTCATAGACAAGTTATTTGTTTTATATAAATATAATTAATTTATCAAAAAAAGCCCTAAAAAGGGCTTTGTAATTAATTTAATAAAAACAGTGTGTTTCAATTAAATTAAAAGTAAAACAATTATTATTGGTAAAGCTATTGATGTGATGAAACCTATTTTTTTTAAGGTTTTTTGTTTTTTAATTTCTTTTTCTTGTTCTTTGATAGTTTGTTTCATTATATCTAATTCAGAATTTTTATTTTTTACAATTGAATTTAAATTATTTATTATTGAATTCTGGTTATTAAATTTTTCGTTTAACACTTCTATTTTCTTGTCTTTAAGAGTAACAATATTGTTATTTAAAGAGTCTCTAACCACATAAACATTAATGATACTATCATTTATTTCTTTTTCTAATAACTCTTCTAAAATGAATTTAGCATCGGATAAACTCATTTGAATGAGTGTATCGCCAGTGTTATTAATTACTGTCTTTACTCTTTTTTCGGATGCTGATGTAGTCTGAGAATGAATTTGAAATGTCATTAGCAGACAGAGAATTAACGTATTTAGGTATTTCATTTTTATTTTTCTTTAGTTTTTCTAATTCTAATTTAGTATTTTCTAAATCATTTTTGTTATTATCAATTTCATTTTCTATTTCTACCAACAAAAGCGATAACTTTTTATTTGCCAAATATAAACTATCATTGTTAATTAGTAACTTTTTATTTGATAATTGAAGGTCTTGGATTTCTTTTTTCTTATAATCAAAAATATTTTTTGGACCAAATAAAAAACTAAATATTAGTAAACAAGATAATAGGACAATACTTAAAGTTTTAACATCAATGTTTTTTAGTTTCATATTACCTTACTGTTATATCACTACTGTTTATTTTTATTGACCAATCATCTTTCCAATTTTTAAAATAGCCTTGGAATTTTCTCAAAATTTCGTAGTTGTCATCATTTAACCCAATATTAGTAGTGTCTATCTCAATCTCATTTTCCCTTAACTCCATTCTAAATGTTGCGTGGTTATTTAAAAAGTTCCCTTCAACTATTACATTTTTATCAACAGGGTATATTTTGAAGTTTGTTATTTCAATGCTTGGGTCTACGATTTTTGTCATTTCATTATAAACACTAGTATAACGGTCATCTCCTTTTTCTAAAGAAATAGTATCTTTTTCATCTGAACCTTCTTCTTCAGTTATTAATTTTTTCGAATAACCGCCTCTCATGACATCCATCATTTTTTTTGTCATATCATGCTCATTAATGTTGTTTTTCATATTGTTTCTATTTTGTTTTTAAATTCTTCAAAATCCCAACTAGGATTTACATCCGTGTAGTATTTATTCAAATTACTTTTATACATTATATTTTTATAATTAAGTTCATTATCTATTTTTGTATTATGGGCGACAACTGAAAGAGGTATATTAAAATCGTTACAAAGTAATTTTACCAATTCTATAGCTGAGTTTAATTGTTTTTCTGTATAAGAACTCCAATAATTATAACCACGCCATTTTTTTTCAACAATCATAGTTTTATCTTTATAAATATCACCAATACAAGTAATAAATTCTTTTTTTTCCTTATCATTTATTAACCAACCATCATTATCTAATAAAATTATAATTGATTCCTTGTTTAATTTTTTATTTTTAAAGTATTCACCATAATAGTTGGGGTCAAAATGGTTATAAATAAAACCAGCCGCATCTATCGTAAATGCAGCTGTTTTTTTATAATTTCCATTGTATCTTAATAACCAACCAGTGAAATGGTTCATATCATGATTGTTAGTATTACCCAATATTATTTTTGTTTTTAATGTTTTCTCTTGAACATAATTCTTCGCTAATAATTTAAATTTTTTATCATCAAGTATCATTTAATTAAATTCGTTCAATGTTGTTATTATTTTTTGGTCTTGGGACATTAACTGAAAACCCTCTTTTGGCTTCTTTAATTCCTTCAATATCCTCAATTTCTATTTTACCAGTTGGTATGACAGGTTTCCTAGCTTGCTTTTCTGGTATAGGTAACTCAAGTTCTGATTCTGGTTCAACTTCCACAATAGATTCTGGTATAGGTAACTCAAGTTCTGGTTCTAAAACAGGTTCTGGCTCTGGGATAGGTAGGCTACTTTTATGTTCTAACTCTATGGTAGGTTCTGGTATAGGTAACTCAAATTCTGGTTCTACAACAGGTTCTAGTTCCAAGGTAGGTTCTTTAGAAACAACATTGTTGGTTTCCATTTTTTCTAGCTCGAAAACTCTATTAGTCATCAATATTAACGCTATTGCTAATGGGTCAAACACAAAAATTAATAACAAAATTAAAAAATTAACAACCTTACTCATTGGTTTACCTGTTAATTCAGAAATATATTTTAAAGGTCCTATTTCACCAGAAATTTCGCTTTTGGTGTTAACATCCAAAACTTTTAGTGAATACTTAGCAATAGAATCAGATAATTCTTGATTTTTTACGTTTAAAACATCTATATCTGAAGATATTTTTTGTATTTCATCAGTGGCTATTTTAATATCGGCTCTAATTTTATTTTCTCTCCAATAACTTGTAGCTGAATCAAATCTAGCCTCTTGAGTTAATCTCAAATTATTTAATTGTTCAAAACGTTCATTTTTACTATCAATAATTTTTTGGTTATCATCAATATTTTTTTGAAATAAAGACTTTTTAGTTTCTAAAAGAGACACCTCACCTTCTTGAAGCTCAAGTTTGTTTGCTGTTTTCTGATATGCATTAGATAAAAAACCATAGATACCAGCAGAGGTAATCATCATTAAAATAAAAACACTAGTTGTTAAATAAAACTTTAACCCTTTAGCTAGTCTATCCCAATATCTATGTAAAGCAGTTGTTGCTACTACTTTCCCTACTTCTAAAAAACTAGCCATAATAATAACAGCGGTACTTGCGCCAGCAAATAACTGACTCAAACCCCAAACTGAAAAATAACCAGCACATCCAGCAACAGATAATGCTAATAATAAAATTATATAACTAAATTTTATTTTCATTCGTTTAATAAACTAAATAATTCTTGAGCATTATGTCTTAGTTTCCTAATAGCCTTTTCTTTTATTTGACGAATTCTTTCCTTAGTTAACCCATATTTTTCACCAATAGCTTCTAATGTCATTGGTTCAAAATTTGAATTTACAGCGAAATACGATTCAACAATGGTTCTTTCTCTATCATCTAAAATAGCTAGAACATTATTTAACTCTGATTTAATTCTATCATCAACGATAAAATCGTTGTCATCATTATCATCTTTAAATGGGATAAGGTTTATTAGCTCATCACCATCATCATTTATAATATCGTGTAAAGATGAACATTTTGGAATTTCTAACATAATCATTGGCTTATCATCTTTATCAAAGATTTCACCAGTAAAAGCTTCTCTTTCATTCTCATTTTCAAACTTAGCAATTTGCTTTCTAATGTATGAAAGTTTATTAATAACATTAGAAGGTAGTCTGATTAATCTCGAATGCTCATTTAATGCTTGCATAATTGATTGTCTAATCCACCAAACAGCATAGGAAATAAACCTAAACCCCTTTGTGTGGTCAAATCTAGTAGCAGCTTTTATAAGCCCATAATTACCTTCACTTATTAAGTCAGATAATAATAACCCTTGTCCTTGGTATTCTTTGGCTATTGAAATGACAAATTTTAAATTTGATTTGACCAAAATATCAATAGCTTTCTCATCCCCTCTTTTTATTCTCTTTGCTAACTTTAATTCTTCTTCAGAAGTTAAAATAGTTGATTTCCTAACTTCTTTAAAGTATTTTGATATGTTATCATCAACATCAAAATTTATATATTTTTTACTCATTAATTTTTCTACATTTCTTTCTTTTTTTCGTTATTTTAGTTAAACAAATATAAGTAATAATCCTTAAAAGTCAAGTGTTTCAGCATAATAAACGTAATAAATTCTTATCATGTTCTGATAACTTTTCTAATCCAAATTCAATGAGTTCATCTAATTTTTTTTGTTTATCAGAAGGACTCATTTCTTCTATTTCATTTTTATTTAATTTATTTAATTTACTAGTTATTACTTCAGATTCTTTTATGTTAATATTTTTATCTGAATTGATGGGAAATAAATCTATATCTAAACTTTTTTCAAATTTATTAGTAGATGAAAGAAAACCAAATAAGTTATCGTGTTTCGTATCACTAACTAAGCTAACCGCTGAAGATTTTTCATTTAAATCAAATATGAAAAAATTTCTATTATTATCTTGAAAAAAAGTTTTTAAATTATCAAGACTAATATTCGTAGTAAATGTAACCATTAAAACTCCTTTAGCGTCAATAAACCCATGAATTGTTTTGCTAACCCTATTTATTTCATCTAAACCACCAAGAGTATTAGCCATTAATATTATACAATAATCTTTAAATACCATTTTATTTTATTTGTTAATAAATACAAATATACATTAAATATTTAATACAAGCAATTAATTAATTGAAACTGAAGCTATGTTTGAAGGTTTAACCACAGTTATTAGGTTATCACCCCAGTCTTTACATAAATCATTATGTGTTATCAAGAAAACAATTTCATACATATCTTTTATTTTATCAAATAACATTTTTATATTAGCAAAATTTTCTGATGCTACTTTACCTAAAACTTCATCAAAAGTTATAAAGTTAGGCATCGGTAATGTTGATAGCTTACCTAAAACACCCCTTAAAGCCAAACTAGCTGCTGTTTTTTCAAACCCACTACCAGACTTAAGTTGTTTTGCTACATTATCTTTATTCAAAATAAATTGAACTTCATTCTTATCATCTATAAATATCTCGATTTCGAAATCGCAAACATCTTCCAACAACCTTTCTAATTCAGAATTAATAATTGGTAAAACAGAGCGTAATACTAATTTACTAATACCTTTTTTACCAACCAAGTCTATATAGATTTTAAATACTCTATCTATTTCTTCTTCTTTTTTGATGGTGGTTATCAAACCATTTTTAGTATTTATTTTCTCTTTGTGTGCAAGGATATCTGAAGATACTCTTTCGATATTAGTTATCGTATTGTCTTTTGAATGTTCTAGAACAGCTAAATCAGTCTTTACTTTAGAAACCGTTATGTCAATTTTTCTATTAAATTCAATCGCCTCTAGATTTAAATTATATTTTTTCAAATCATTGTTCTTAGAAACTACTTTATTTCTCAAACCACCAATTTCAACATCTAATCTATCTCTATCTAACTCTAAACGGTTTTTCTTATCTATTTTTAATTTTACTTCGTTTAGTACACTAAGTTCTTTTTCATAAACAATTAAACTATCCTTTAATTTGGTGACTAGGTTAGTTATTTTATTTATCTCTTCGTTATGTTTAGAAATGTGTTCTGTGTTATCAACATCATCTAATTTTCTATTGCATGATTGACAAATACCTCCCTCTATTAATTCTGCCACTACTTTTGTTAAACGAACAATTTCAGCATCCTTTACAGCCTTTTCGCTAATAATTTCCCTAACTTTATTAGTTAATTCATAATGTCTATCTTCATCAAATTTAACTACACCTATTTCTAAAATCATTACATCTATTTCAGAAATATTTTTTTTAATAGATAAACCTTTTTGTGTTAAAGATTCAATATCGCTTTGTAGTGCTGAAGGGTTTAATGATGTTATTTCAACATCTATCTTTTCTTTGCTGTTTAATAAACTATCATTTTCAGAATTTAATTTAGTGATTTCTTTTTTCGTCTCATCTAATTTAGTTGTCAATAATGATTTTAACTCTTCATTTTCATTTATTTTTTCATTATGTTCTACAATATCGTTTTCCAATGTTATAACATCATAATCATTTGATTTTTTCTTTCTGGAAAATTCATTAAACATGTTTCTCACGATTGCCTCTTTCATTTCAATCGGTTCTAAACCAATAAGCCTAGTTAATAGTTTCCCAGATTCTGTTGGTTTCAGACCTATGAGGTCATCTAGATTGCTTTCAGTGGCCAAAACCAACATCTCAAAATCTTTTTCACTACCAATAGTTTCTTTTATTTTAAGAGTTGTTTTTTGAGCATCCTCTTCATTTTGTTCCTTCTCTTCACCATCTGGTAGTATCTCGTAATATTGAACCTTATTAACTACTGTCCACCCACCACTTTTTTTAGCTGAACGCCTCATTTTCCTTTCAATTATTACCTCATCACCTTCGATATCGATAAGTCCTCTAACTACAACTTCATTTTTGTCGCTATAGGTATTGAAAATCTCTTCATTTTTATCTGTTTTTGTTGTATTACCATGAAGTAAAAACTTAATAGCATCAATAGTTAACGTTGTTTTACCCCCTTGATTTTGTGGGAGAGAATTTACAACTGTGAAACCTTTTAATTTACTAAAAGGGACATAATTGTCTTCACCAAAAGATAAGAAGTTATTAATCATTAACCATCTTAATGACCAACTTTTATGTTGTGACTCATTTAAGTCTATATTTAATTCAGCGTTTACCTTATCATCTAACGCAATAATTCTATCAAAGTCTACCTTGGTACCATTTCTAGTAATAAGCTCTCTCATAAGAGCTCTTTGGTAGTTAATATCCATTATATTTTCAATACCAGCACCAGTGATTTCAATTATCTCACCCTTATCATTATATTTTACAGGTTGATAGACAACGTTAATGTTGTTTTTTGAAACACCATATTTTGTTGCGAAATAGTTCCTGACTTTAATTTTAGCCGCCTTAGAATAATTTTCAGGTCTATCATTCCAATAAACCTTAATTTTTGCGTTAGGTGGTATTATATTCATTTTATCTTTTATTTCCATTAGCTTTCACCGTATATATCTTTTTTGTTTTTATTTTTTTCTTCCATTAATTTTTGATTTATGGAATTAAGACGTAATATCTCTTCTTTTAATTTTTCATTATCAACCAAAACATTTCTATAGTTTTCAGATAATTCAGTATCAACCATGTTGATTGGGACTTCAACTATCTTTTCAACTATCTTTTCAACTATCTTAGTTACTGGTGTTGCACCAAACTTTTCAACAGTAAAACCTCGTTTTAATAAATCTAAAGTAAATTCGTCTATATTGGTTATATTGTTTGAACGGCAATATTCCCATATTTCGTTATTCAGTTGATTCGGGATTACCATTTATATCTTCCATTATTTTTGTTATTTCTTCTTCACTTTGATTTAAAATAAGAAACTCATTATTTGTTTCATCTATTTCTAAATGAATTACTGGCTTATCTACTCTAACATAAAACTCACCATCAAGACCAGCTACTTCACCATTTACCATTGAAAAATTATCAAAATCATCTGGTAATTTATTCAAAAATGTTTTTAATTCTTTAATTGTTACACCACCACGTGGTTCTTCGTTTTCTTTATTCATAATTTGTTAATTTTTCAGTACCATTATCTAAATCATCTAGTGATTTTATTTTAAATTGATAATACGGATAATTGTTTTCAACATCGTGTTCCGTATATGTTTTATTTTCTATATCCCAAAACAAAAAACCATGTTTTGTTATATTTTCCCCGAAATTTTGTTGTATTAGGGATGATGGATATGAAATAATAATTCCTTTGTGATTAAAAATTTGTCTTTTATGTATATCACCTAGCATAACTAAGTCACAACCTATAAATAAATCTAAATCACCACCATGGTCTACTTCGTAACCAATATCTGTTTTAGCATTTAATACAGGTGCATGGTAAAGTCCGATATAAGTTTTATCTTCACCGAACTCCAGCTTAGCTGATTCTATATCTGGTCGTACATTACCTTCAAAAATAGAATAACAACACCAAACTATATTATTATCTAGATAACATTTGCTTTCTTTCAGATAATTGATGTTTTTATTTCCCAAAAATTGAACCATTGGAGAGATACTATCCATTCTATCTTTATTATTCTCTAGCAAGTCATGATTACCAGCAATTATAATCAAAGGTGCTATTTCTTCTAATTTGGATAAAAACCAAGTCCCTAACATTAATTGTTCGTTAGATATAACAATTTTTTGGTGAACAATATCACCAGCCACAACTATTCTAACTTCTTCACGGTCATATCCCTCAATCAGTTTCTTTATATCGTTAAAAAAATTATTAAAAATTTCTCTATACTCATCATGTAATCTAAAAGTTCTTATGTGTATATCAGCAGCATGTACAACATATTTTATTTTTTTTGTTTCACTCATATCATGAATAATTTATTTTTTGCTCTTGTTATTGCTGTATATAAAAGTTTATTTCTTTCAACAGAATTATATATTCTATCAATATCACAATTGATTACTATTGCGTTATCGAATGTACTACCTTGTGACTTATGTACAGTTAAGGCGTAGTTATATTTAACATCAGCATATCTTTCTAATAAATTATAATATTTCACCCAGTTCTTTCTTTTATCGAAACCTTTTGATTTTTCAGCAATAGATTTTAGTTTAGCAACATCTTTGTTGAATTCGTCTTCAGATTGTTCATGTAACATCTTTATTTTAAAAATATTACCATTTGAAATTACTTTTATTTCGTAATAATAATAACTATAACCCCTATTCTCTTGTTTAACAACAAATTCAAGAACCTCAAACTCGTCATTATTGTTCATTATTATTTGTTTTTTACTATTGGTAATTGGTTTATTACAAACCATTTTTTCACCTTTACATAATCTATCACAATTTTCACCGTAAATTATCGCCCTAACTTTTGTGTTGTAATAATTTACAGCACTATTAGTCCAAGCTAGTACTTTAACAAAATTAGCATTATTTTTAAAATGTTCAGAATTAAAAAATTTTTCCAATAAAACCTGTTCAGTATTAATTTTATAAAAACTAATGCCGTTATTATTTTCATCAATGATGTTTTGTTTTTTGAAAGGTTTATTTAACCTTATTGTTTGGGCCAATTCTATTATTGGGTTACCTTCACTTTGTCTTATTATTTTGGTTAGATTATAATTGTTATCTAATTTGGATTTAAATAAAATAGATTCACCACCATTTACTGGCGGTATTTGTCCTCTATCACCAATAAATAATAAAGTAATTCTATTCATTTCAGCTTGAAATCTTAAAGTCTCATAAAGTTCATTATCGAGCATTGAAACTTCATCAACCAAAACAAGTTTGTATTTGTAAATTTCACAATTATTATCAATTGCAGCAAAAATTTCTTTACCATCGTTGGTAATTTTACGCTTAAGACCTAATAAAGAATGTAATGTAACGAATTCAACCCTTTTATGTGTTTCACTTATTATCGATAAGTTTTTAAGCACCATTACAGCTTTGTTTGTTGGTGCTGTAATAGCTATATTTAAACTTTTATTCTTATATAATAACTCTTGAATAATTTTTGAAACTAGAAAAGACTTTCCTGTTCCTGAGTATCCAGTTATTAACGATTGAGAGAAGGAGTTTAAATTCAAATTTGTTATTTGCCTGAAAATATTCGTTTGTTCTTCAGTTAACATGTTAACATTAGGTTCAGTAATTTCAGTTATTTTCGGAACTTTACTTTCACTAATTATTTCTGGTAATTCTAATAATTTATCTTCTATCATCTTAGCTATTTTTCATAATATTATAATGGTGCATTTCAATAAGTTGTTTGGCTTCTTTCTTTAAGTACATTATCTGTATTTTTTCAAATGTTTCTTTTTCTTTATCCCAATAAAGAACATATATTTGACGACATTTTCTTTGCGGAAATTCTAATTCATACATGTACGCATAAACGCTTAATTGTAGTGTATATATTGACCACTGACAAGCCTGAAGATGGTCGAACGGTTTATAAAGTGTTTCAAACCCATAAGGATTAAAGAAATTAAACACCCTATTAGTTTTATAATCACCCACATCGAAGAAAATTTCATCGATATCAACTATCAAATCTGAGGTACCAGCCAACTCATATTCCTCAGAGAAAAGAATACGTTCTGGCCACATTGCTTGACCTTCATCCACGTTTAATGCGTTGTAACCATCAATTACTTTTTGTTCAAAAAAACCCTCTTCGTTATCTGCTGGGAAATACCATTTATTAGCTAATAAATAACGTTCAACAATATCGTGTACTTTGGTACCGTAGATATTTGCTTCATCATTTAACATTTGCCAAAAATCTAATATTTGTTGTTGTGACAACCCAATGTATCTTTCTTGCTTAACATTATCTTGTTGGTTAACTATAGATAACGACACACCTTCTGCGTCAAAATGAGGTTCAATTGAAGACAAGGTAGTAGTAACTGATTTATAAATTTTACCAGTTTCTCTATGATGATACTTATGTTCTATTGGTTCCAGATAAACTGGACCAACCCATCTTGCTATTTTTGCCATAGTTTTTTTTACAAATATACCGTATTTTACCTTCACATACAAGTATTTATTATAAAAACTATAATGCGAACTTTTATTAAAATTAAATTCAATGAATCGTTAAAAAATTATAATGATGATTCAATAGACCTGACAAAAATAGAGATATCAATGGATATTATTAATAATCTATTAGTCTTTTTACCTTTTTATGGTGATGAAAGAATGGGTCTTTTAGGTTAAAACAAGTGAAAGATGGGTTTAAAATAGAAAGCACCCTTATATATGATAGGTTTAAAAACAAACACGTTGGGTCTCATGTGTATTTAGAGATAATTAACGCATTAAAAAATGAGGGTTATAAATTATATTCAGATGATAACCAAACAGAAGATGCTAAACATGTATGGGACAGTTTAGTTTCTAAAGGGTTGGCAATTAAAAATGGTAATCAATATTCATCAATTTAGCACCCATTTTTTAATTAACAATTCGTTTTGCGCTCATTTTTTAATTAACAATTCGTTTTGCGCTCATTAATAATTTAATTATACCTTTTGCACCCAATTTTTCATAAACTTTTGATGGGTCGAACCCTTCTGGACACCTTACAATCTTTATTCTACCTGTTAAATCACCAAAGTTTAATTTCCTATATAAATTCACTGCATCGTCATATGCATCATCATCTAAGACAATAACAATAAAAGATTTTGCGTTATCGTGAAGAAACACTATTAAATCATCAGTGATGTATTTTCCTAATAAAGGTATTGAGTTTGGAGTTACTATGTGGTCAGTAGCCCCTTCAACTAAATAAATGGTTGCATCCGTATTTACTTTGTTATGATTAAAGATTATTTCACTTTTTTCAGCTTCTGGGTTTAAATATTTTATTTTTGTATATTCTTTTAAAAACCATCTAGCTATAAAATAATTCAATTTACCTTCAATATCATAACTAGGTATAATTATTCTGTCATGGTATTTACCTATCGTGGTAAATCCTATGTTATAATAATCTATTATTTCATCTGTTATTCCACGGTCACGAAGATACCTAATAGCTTGGTCATATTTATATTCTTTCCCAGTACATTTAGAAAATTTTGTATAACCTTCTGGTAAGGTAACAATTATACCTGACTTAACTTTAGAAATATAATCTAAAGTATCTGGTTTAACCAACAGATAATCACGCTTATTTTTAGGTGTTGCATATCTATCTAATAAATTACCAACATTTCCATACATATTATTGGTGTCTTGACAGGCCCAACATCTATATTTACCTAAATTGTAATTTATTTCTAAGTTTCCTTTTCCATCACCACCGTACATACCTTTATCTTCTGAACAAGCTGGGCAATCAAAAGCTATTTGCCCTGTATCTTCATTATGTTTTCTATGTTCACCAAGAAAACTCTCAAGAATGCTTACAACAAAGTCTGACATTCACCAAAGATACTAAAAATTTTATTAGCTACAAACTTATTTCCACAACTCTAGTCTTTTCATATAAGCAATACCGCAAGTATAAGCATCACTCATATCAAAATTTTCTTTTTTAAGTTTGTTGTTTTTATCAAAAATCCAATTTATTTGTGGTTCTAAATCACAAACTTTATCAAATATTACCATTTTTTTGTCGATATCAAAACTATAATCACCAAAAAGAACTGGTAAATTTTTAGCTATCGTTTTTTCTGGTAGGGCTGTACCATCTTTTTTGAATTTTCTAACGGCCATTAATTCTGGAAAAGCATATTTACGAGAATCGTATGATGATATAAAATCAGGTACTACACCAATAGTATCATAAACTGATTTAGATATCATTCCATTAAAACGTAAAAGAGTAGCTATCGTATAAACATTGTTTGATTGAAGAAGGGGTTCTTCTATAATAACTTTAGTTATTCCAAAATCAGCATAGTTAATCAAAAATTCTTTTTCGAAAATATCGACTTTTCTAAATAACTCTTCTATTTTATTATCTGGCTTTGGTTTTACTTTTGGGCTTACATGGTGTAAAAGTTTTAATTTACCACGTTTACCTAAATCTTCAAATAAAGCAATACCTATTGTACTAGTTGATACGTCTAGGCTTAATATATATTCTGACTCTTTAATGTTGTTTTTTTCCATTATATTTATAATTTACATCAATCTAATGATGTTTTTTTAAATATAAAGCTTATAGTTGAATTTTAATCCCTAAAGCTAGGAATTCATTAATATTTTTAACTATTTGTCGGTCACTTTTACCCAATGCGATTAAATTACCAATACTATCATACAAACCAATTTCACTAATTCTTGGGTTATCACTTCCACTAAATGTTGTGTTGGTTGAAAGACCAAATTCACCTCTTCCAGCAAAACAAGTAATGTTTTGGTAAACATTTGTTGAAACACTATCAAACGTAAGTGTAGCACCAGTTGACGGTGCTGTTCCGTAATTAGACACTATTGTTGGGTGAGTAATAACTATAAAGCCCTTATCCAAATACGCAACACCAACTATTGTGTCAGCACTAGTCGATGTATTTGTGTTTGTTTGTAAATTATATAGTTGTTTTGCATTTACACTAAATGGTTTATTTGTACCAAAACCTGTTGCCCAACTCAGTGAACCAGAACCACCATTTGGGGTCATGATATTGTCCGAAAACAACAACGCTATATTATAACCTAAGTTACCTGAAGAAACTGAAGTTTCTCGTATGTTAGCGTCTTCAGTTTTTAAATCCACACCCTTTTGTTGAAAAGTGCTATAAATAGTGTATGTACCAGCACTGGTAGGTAATTCTAGTTTTATTGTTTTACCATCTAAAGATTCACCATATTGCGTATTCTTGACACCAATAGCTATTATTTTTGTTTCTGCTAAACCACTAAGTGCTGTGTTTGAAAACCCACCATTAGCAAACGTAGTTCCTGTATATCTTGCTACATTAGATGAGTTTAACGGTAAACCAAATGAATGAAATAGGTTAACTAAATTATCTGTATTATAGTCTAACCTATCAATTACTACTTGTGATAAATTAGAACCACTAATTGTTGTTAACCCATTAGATACTACTTCACTAGTTATTGAAATTGATTGTGGTTCCACTGGTTTTCTTACACTTCCACTTCCATTTACAATCAACGGAGTTTTTATTCCAGTATTTGCAATAGTACTATTACTCAAAGAAGAGTTAGGACCTACATCACCACCTTGTGCTGGTATTTCACCTGTAGTTAAAGGTAAAGGTGAATAATAATTAGCATCAGAATCACCGAGTGAAAAAGTAGTTATTAGTGAATTATTATTTGATATAAGTCTTTGACGACCAACTGGTGTTAGTTTAGCCGTTATTGTTATTGAAGGTGATGATGATATAAATCCCATATTAAAAGTCCATTGATAATTCTAACATTATTGTGTTCCCAGCTAATAAAGCAACTGGTTTACTTAGTTTTCCAATACAAACAAGGTTTTTGTTAGAATCAAAAATACCAACCTCAGTAACTTTTATATTAGGTGGGTTTGTTGTTGAATCTAAACTTCTAGTAGGATTTGTTGTTGAATCAAAATAACTAGAGTTAACGTTTATGTCAAATATTGTTTTATATATTGTAGCACCAATAAAAGTTTCTAAGTTACCATAGAAAAATCTTTCATCACCAAATTGTAAATAAGTTGGTTGATTATTTGGTGCCATATTAAGAAGTGAGTATAAGTCAAAAGTTGTAGCCCCAGAATCTTTAATTAAATCAATAACAAAATCACTAGGTGATTGATTTTCTAATAGTATTGGGTCAATTGTTTCACCATTCACCACTGTTATACCACTTGACGTGAAATCAAATGATTTCCAAGCACCTGAATCAGGTCTAATATTTTGGTCATCAACTATTTGGTATAATAACTTAAAATTTGTAGCATAAAAACCAAACCCATCGTACCCTACATCTTCAATTTTACGCATAAATGGTAATAAATCGGTTTCACTAATTCTAAACGAAATATCTTTAGCTGATGCGCTATTATTAGTAACTTTAATATAATCTTGACAAGGAAGACTAGTTGTTAAACCAGTAGATAACGAATTCTCTAAACTATAAGTTAAATAAATAGTATCATTTGGTTGTAATAAACCAGTTGATGTTCCACCACTAGGTGAAGAAATATTTGCAGCCAATGGTGGTAAAGTCCAATTTCTATTTGACTTATAAGACATTCCACCAATAATTTCATCATTATCAAAAACAATCATTTTTAATTGAGGTAAAACTTTACCAACTATTTTTGGTTCTTTACTAGATGGTATTAATGATTGTTGTTCAACTAAATCAATATATTCTATATTGCTATTTCCCAATAATTGTGTTGCTCCAGATGCAATAAATGTCATACCCATAGTTGTACCACTACCAGTAGAAAAATCTCGTCTATGATACATCAAAGTAGGTACATGAACCTTCACTATTTTGTCGCTTGTCGCATCAACATAAAAGAATTCCCCATAAAGGTTAGAAATAGTATTGTTTGTGTAGTGTAATATTGATAACGATTTTGAAACATCGTCTGGGTAGCTAATTCCGGGACCATTACAATTAAAATTGATTGTCGTTCCGCTTGATTCACAAAGATATTCTAAATAAGGATTTTTTGTTCCTAAATATTTATAAGACCCAAATTTAGTGTAATCTTCATATAAAGTAGATGCACTCATACCAGCTAAATCCTCACACCAAACATTATTCATATTCCAAACTGGAACATCATGGCAAGTAACGTTAACCGAAGAGTTAAAAGAAAGTGTACCAGAGTCCCAATAAGCCGTTGTGTTGCCAGTTGCTATTGATTCGTATACTTCATCACCTCTATAAACAATAACGCTTGTATTTGCCGTACTAGAAGAGAAATTAGGTAAATTTCTATCAACGGTCAATGTAGTACCAACTACGTCCTGTACTTTGAACCATAAATTTGGTGTAGGGGTTGTTGAATCAGATGAAGGTAAAGTACCTGTATAATCATTGCTGATTTTAATCAATATTATATCCCCAATAGTTACTCCAGTAGTTGAACTTAAAACTAATTCAGTTCCTCCAGATAAATTAGCATTACTAATTGGTTCGTAATATGGTGTATATGTATCAGTTAATAAAGTTAAATAATCACTACCAGATAATGCAAAAAATCCTCGTTCTGTTGCTTCGTTGTTAACATTAGCTTTAATTACACTCATATTTGACGCATCAATTGATTGATATGGAGTGTTTGAGTTTGATGGTTTGATAAATGATTTAATGTTTGGTTGTTTATCAAAAGGTCTCATAACCACACTAGATGCCGATAAGGTAACGTCTGTTTGATTAGCGTCAACAATTTCTTCTCTATTATAATTTATTTCTGAATCACCTATACCCCAAAAAGAAAAATTTAAACGCCCTAAAGCTAATTGTTCTCTACCTTTTTCAGTTAATTTAATACTAACGAATGGATTTGTACTATTAATTATATAACTCATGTTTTATATATGTATCTTTATTTTATTTTAGTAATAAATATCCCATAGTAAATAATATTAGTAGGAATTTATTGAATTAGTTTGAATTACTGCTGGAATTGTATCACTATATGTGTTGCTATCTACTATAGAACCACATAATGTTTCAAAATTCTTTTCGTTATTTATTCTATAATATATTCTTGTTCCGACATCACCACTAACAATAAAATCTGTCGAATAAATACCTTGACCAGCAACGTAATTTGTTATTCCGCTATAATAAACATCATTAAATGTTGCTGCTGTACTGGCTTCAAATAGGAAATAACCATTATTTTTTTCTGGTGGTTCGTTGACAGACCAAGAAACGACATTATTTGTAAAAAATATTCCGTTAATTACAGATGTTACTGGAAAATAAACAATGGTTATTAAATCGCCAACTAATAACTCACCTTCAAGTATTATTCTTTTAGTGGTTGATATTGATTGGTAATAATCTATTCCGTTTGCTAATGTAACACCATTTATCATCACTAATATTGAACCATTATCAGCTGGTGATATAGTAGTAAATAATTCGTATTTATTTGTTGTTGTGTTAAAATACGTTGAGCCCGTGAAATAATCATCTGTTGCACCACTTGTAATTGGTGATGAAATATCAATATTATCTCCAGCCAGTGTTTTTCCACCACTTGTTGTATAGGAAACAGTTATTACATCACCAGAAACTGTCCCACCATTTATTGTTACAACATTTCCAGTATATGTATAATCAGAATCCAAAGCCAACACATAACCATTTAATGTTAGAATAAAGAAACCAGAATATTCATTTGTTATCACTACATTTGTTTCACCAGAAATAGGTAAAATAACTTGTTGAAATAATTGTTGTGCTGGTGGCGTATTACTACCATTAAATAAAAATAATGGTTTTTCAGCTTTTTTAATCGCTGTAAAATAAAAATCTAAATTATCATCATATAAACTATAAGCATCACCATTTCTATAAATTATTGTATCGATTCTTTTATTTAATTTATTTGCAAATTCAGTTTGATTGTCAAATTGAAAAAATGTTTTGACTAAATATTGACCGTCTAAAGTCAAAGCACTTACTGGAACGTTTTGTGTTACAGCACTAGTACCACTAAAAGCTGAATAAGATATATAATCTGACTTATAAACTGCTGGTAATACAAAGGTATCTGAGTTGTCATTGAATTTATATATTTCGTAATTGAATGATGTGTTGTTTATCGAAAAAGTTTCAACATTACCAGTAAAATTAAAATTAATTGGAATAGTTGTTGCCGAATCAATTATATGAAATTCACCTATTGGTATAGTACAACCACTTTCTACCAAAACACCACAAGTATATGCGCTAGTACAGGTATTCAAGAAATATCCTGAAGGACATGAATATCCTGATGATTCACCCAAATCGAATTCTACTGGTATATTACCATTTGTTTCGTATCTAAAATCTTTTGTCGAGAAAACTATAACGTCTTCTAATTCAGTAGTAGTAGTCATTGCAGTTAAAGTCGCAATATCTGCTTGGTATATTTCAGCACCAAAAGCCGCTTCACCACCATCGTTATACCCCTCAACTTCAATAACATTGGTTCCAGCACTCAATGTTATTTCGAAAACTCTCCAAAGATTGAAAGTTATTGAGCTTGTTAAATCTGCTACATAAAAAAATTCACCATTTATTTTAAATCTAACCCTATTGTCTCCAGCTATACCAACTGAATAAACGCCACTAGTTTCTAGATTAATACATTTTGAGAAACCTATCCATTCTGTAGTAGGTAGATTTGGGTTTGGAGCTCCAGCTTCAGCCCAAATACCACAATTATTTAATCTACCATTAGATGTACTACCATTAGAATCCCAAAGAGTCCCAGAGTTTACTGTCGTATCTGAACTAATTGCAATGTTAAATGTGTCTGATAAACCACTAGTATATAGTGTATAAGGTAAATCACCAGTTAGTTCTGATTTATAAAAACTAGCACCAAATTGGTCGTAACCTGTAGAAACCGAACCAGTATAAGCTGTTAAAAAAGTACCATAAGTGGTTGCACTAACAGAATCTATATATTGACAAATTCCATTTTCCAATAAATTAAAATCAGGTGTACAACCACAATTACAATCTATTTTTGATGTTCCACTTAATGAAAATAAGGGAGCGTCAAAAATAGATATATCTGAACTCATATTGACGTTTAAAATATCTTTATTTCTAACGCCAGTATTTTCGTTTTGTATATAAATAGGTTGTTGGTACCTCATTAGTAATCTATGTTAAGCGTTATTATTCGTAAATTTTTATTATTTTGTAAGCCATATAACAACGGTTTTGTTAATAATTGAGTTTCTTCGGCCCTAGTTAAATTTTGTAAATAACCATTAAATCCGAAGAGTTCAATATAATCTTCTTGTTGTGCTTCACCAATAACTGAATTTATTAAAATTAAGTCGGAAGTAAAGCTATCAAGTAAATTACCTTGTATATTTTTAATTAATTGTGGCATATTATGCTAAAGTAGTGTCAAAATTATTCCAAGCACCGTTTTCGTAACCTTGGAATTTATTATCTGTTGTATTATAAATTAACATACCATTTTCTGGTGTTAAATCATTTCTTTGAGTTGTTGTTAATTTAGCTAATACCAAAGGAGAAACATAAACTGTATGTGCTGTTGCACCTGTTATATTAGTACCCAATACGATAGTACCTTCACTACTAGCAGTACTTGCACTACCATGTACGAAACTAGCAGTACCATTTGCTTCACAGTTGGTTCCACCAGCATGACTATATGGACCATTGGTGGTATTAAAATAACCTTGAACGTGAGAGTAATCCCCGTTAGCTATAGTATTACTTCCTTCTGCATGACTAGTATCACCACTTGCTATCGTGTCAGACCCTTCAGCATGACTTTGTGCACCACTTGCTATCGTTCTAAGACCTTCAGCGTGTCCTGATGAACCAAAAGCTTTTGTTAAAGAACCTTCGGCATGAGTTGACGAACCCGTAGCTGATGTTAGATAACCTTCAGTGTGTGAGAATAACCCACTAGCTATCGTTGTATCACCTTCAGCATGGCTTGACGTTCCATAAGCTTTTGTTAAATTACCTTCAGCATGACTTGACATTCCACTAGCGATTGTTGATGTACCTTCAGCATGACTTCCATTACCACCAGCAATTGTTAAATTACCTTCAGCATGACTTGACGTTCCACTAGCTGTTGTACCAGAACCTTCAGCGACTGAATAATCACCAGTTGCGTCTAAACCTGAATCGTTGTTTGCTTTTATTGGGTAATTAGTACCATTCCATGTAGACCCAGATGTCCAATATTCAGTAGTGCCAGTATTAAACCCTGTAACATTAAATGTACCACCAGCGTTGTTTGTAAATACAGCTGTTCCGCTTGAATAGGTACCACCTGTAACATAAACATCAACACTTCCACCTGAAATAGTATATTCGACAACTTTACCAATAGCGTTTACCCCTAAACCATAGATTGGTGTCCCAGAAAAACTACCAACACCATATTCATCAATACTAACTTGCCCAGTATTACCAACACCAAATTTTTTGTTTATACCAACATTATCTTTTAATAAAACATTAAATCCTGTACGTGAATTAGCAAAATCATCCCAAAGCATTTGTAATTCACCTGATTTTATTGGCCCACCACCACCAACTGGGCTTAAAAATACTTCAATAGAACCACCATGACCCGACAACGATGTTGTCGTACAGTCATTTGTTAATCTCAACAAAGGTGATACTGTACTAGCAGATGGTGAGAATAAAGTAGAAACTAGTGGTATACCAGTAGTGCTAATACCTGAGACACCATTGTTTGTTGAACTAATACCAACAATACCAGCAGCACTGGTTGATGAACCTCTAATACCAGTACCTGTTGTGTTGGTACCTTGAATAGCCACCCCAGCATCAGCTCTATCTACTATAAAATCAAAACCATTATTGGTTATTGTTGTATTTTTAATTAAAGTACCTCCCAATTGAATATTGGTACCTGTTAATGTTAAACCATTATCAGCTGTATATGTAGTACCTGTTCCACCTGAAGTAGAAAAACCTGTTACATTAAAGGTTCCACCAGTATTATTTAAAAAAGTTGCTGTCCCAGCTGAATAAGTACCACTTATAACATGTACGTCAGTTCCACCAGTAGTAACTGGTACTAAATCAACTATTTGTTGTAATGGAATCGCATAAGAACTACCAAATGGATTTTGTGATGTGTCACCAGTTACTACTATGTGGATTAAATTAGTTAATCCAGCACCCGAATATATTTCTCTATCTGTTAAATACATGTTTGTTTTATTTATAAATATCTATTATGGAATTAAAATTCCCATCTTACCTCTTTTTATTATTATATCTATTTTAATCCCTTTTTCTGAAAAAAAAGATGTTATTTCAGATATTTTATTTGCTCTTTTATCCATTTTATAATTATTGAATTCGTATTCTATTGTCACATCAAAATCAGAAGTTTCATCCCAAAAACCCCAATAAAAACTACCAAAAACATAAACATTTGTTTCTTTATTTAAATAAAGATTAATTGTTTTTTTTATGTTTTTAAATATAATTTGTTTATCCATTGGAAGTTCGGAGAAATATTTTAAAACACCTCTATTAATTCTAACACGTTCTTTTCTATTAATAGTCTCCATTATTCAATTACAACACCATTTTCAACAACTATGTTATTACAAGCAGCAGCTCTATATTTTATATATTCAAAACCAGAAGCTTCGGAAGCCGAATCATTTGTATAGATTGTATCAAAATTTTCATCTTCACGGATATACATACTAAATGTATCTACTATCGGTCTAACTATATAGAATCCATTATATTTTTCATTTAAACCATCTGGTCTTTCAAAATTATTTATTGAAATTTGAGCTGAATACTCATTTAAACCTAATGTTACAAATGCTTGATTTAAAAAAGTCACAAAGTTAATATACGTCTCACCATCTTCTAATGTTAATGGGTCAAAATTACTTTCAATTAAATTATATGTTGGTTCACTACCTAATAAAACTAATTCTGTTTCGTTTACTACCATAGATTCCATTATATATGTAAATGCGGTAACACCATATGTTGAGAACCCTTCTGTTATCCAAAAATTCATATCTGGTAAAGTATACCAACAAGCAGTTAAGTGATTAACAAAAAACTCTACAGTAGCTGAACAATATTCATCTGTAACTGTCAACGAATGTGTTCCACCACTAGGAAAACTAGCTGTTGGAGTTGTTTCACCATTGCTCCATAAATAAGTTACTGGTGTCGTAGCACCAACAACTCTAGGAATAACTGTTACACCATCAATTGAAACTGTAACTTGTAAACTACACTCATTTATTGATATTTGATTTGAATCACAATCTTCTTCTACTGAACCTAATATACTTACAGTTCCTATAAATTCTGAACCGTGGTTCATTTGAGCTATATGGATTGAATCGCATATAATAGGGTCTGTTAATGCTCTTTTAATTTTTTCATCAGAAAAGGTTTCAATATTAGTTAATGAAACTTCAACATTTTCGTATTGCCCATTATTACCGTTGATAGGGCTCAAAACATTTGTGCATGTAAATGGGTTTTCACAAAATAAAGAAGAATACGACTTATATCTGTATTTTTGATTATCGAATATTGTATTAGAATATATTTTAACACTTCCCCAAATGGTTGTTGAAGGGACGACTTGTTCAATTATATCTACCCAATAATTACCCAATAAACCAGCAAATTGGTCCATAGACATGTAATCAAATGCCGAACTATTTGTTCCACAATAAATATTACTATTCAAATATCTATCATATAATGCTCTTAATGTAGGATAAGAACTAATTGTTTGTCTATTTTTAACATCAATTAATTCAGATTGTAAAAAATACTCAAAGTCTTCTACTACCGTAACTGCTGATAATGGTTGTGTTAATAACGCATTGAAATCAATTTGGTTATCACCACAACACCCTAAAGTTGTCGGAGAATCAGAATATGTACCGTCCATAAACTCATATGGGTCATCATTCATGAATTCAAAACAATAATCATCTTGAAAATTTTTATAACCACATTCTAAACATGGGTCACAAAAAGTATTTCCAGTTAATAAACAAGGGTTATCTAGTAGATAACACCAAATATCTGTTTCGATAGCTGAAGCTAAATTTATGTCTAAGTCAATTTCCTTGGTGTTTATTATTAAACGTTCATCGTTTAAATCATAATTTGTTTGACGTATTTGGTTTAAACCTGAATAATCACCTAAATTAAAATCTCTATTTACCTTAGAAGTGTTGTTTAACCAAGATTTTTTATTGTCACGAATTCTATCTAATTTAAAACTAGGACTTTGAGTTACAAAAATTTCGTTTTTATCCTCAGAAACACAAATTTTATTTAGTTCAATATTATCTAATAAAATACAAACATCTGAACAAGTATTATTCAGTTTCAAACTAATCTTAATTTTTTGATTGCTAATCAAATCTATAATATTAGAATCTGAAATAGTAGTTGAGTATTGTAACCAATTAGATGTAAAAGCAGAAGGTGAAATACTATCTAAAAATGCTGTATTACCGTTAGTTGTACCAGTTAATTCTGATTCAACAAATAAATCATCCAATAAGCTATTTAATACTAAAATACAATCATAAACGTTTCTTTTATCTAATATTAATGGTGTACAATTTACTCCACCACAAACATAAAAACCACTATCTATATTTGTAGTTAAATAGTTATATAATGAACCATTACCTATTGCTGGGAAAAAATCTGTTGCTTCATATATTGTTTCTAAAGTATTTGCTGATGTAATAACATCAACAGTCATAGAAACATCTAATCTTTCAAAGAAGTTTATTGGTCTATTACACCTTAAATACTCTTGATATTCAGGGCTCGAAATTAATACTAATAATTGTGAATTTAAATCATTTAATATGGCTTGACATTCTTGTTGTTGTGCAAGCAACACATATAATTGAGCAGTTAATTCACCTTTATCAACAACTTGTCTTTCACATTCAAAGATAAGCGGTTCACCATTTTGTTGTAACCTAATTTCGTTTAACGCAAATAAAGCATACACATCAGTGCATGAATACGTTTCTTTAACTCCATTTAAAAAGCTTTGGTAGTTAGTTTGACCTATTATTTCACCCCAAGCAAATAAACCAGCTGGTTCTGTCAGACAATAATGAACACCAGATTCTGGTACATTTGGGACTTCAGAAGACGATTCTATTGACCTTGAAGAATTTGTTATTGTAGGTGAAACTGAATTGAAATCGCCAAAACCAGTCTTAGATAAAGATTTTTCTGATGATGAAGGTAACGTTACAACCGTAGATTTACCGTATTCTAATGTTTCACAAACTATTGAGTAACTTGAATTAGATATTTGTTGTATTAATACAGAGATTTGATTTGTTAGTTCTTCACATAAAGGCGTTTGTTCACTTATCTGGTTTTCTAGATTTGATATTTGTGTAAGAATTTCATTTGAAATTGAAGAAGAGTTTTCGTTTAATAATTCATTTAAAGATTCACATTTAACTTTAAATAGGTAATCAAATGAAACATTTAATGAACAATTTTGTTTTTCTGATTTATAAAAAATAGAACCATCATTACCGCTAGGGTTTAACACTATTTTAAAAACATCTTCAATACCACAAGCCGTTGTATTTGTTGACCATAAACACGTTTGTTTATCTAAGTCAAAAACATAATTTGGGTTCAATGTTAGACAACATGGTTTACTAATAATTACTGGTGATAATTTACCTAAATTATTTGGAATATATACAGATACTGAACCATCTTGGTTTTCAATTATTTTACCATTAAGTCTTTCAATATCATTATTTGTGTAACATGTTGCCATTAGTATAAATATCTATTATATTATTATAATTTTAAATTAATTGAAGCACGGTCTAATACCAGATGCTCTATCGTTATAGTAGTTGGTGATAATGTCGGATGCTCCATCACCCAATATTGATAAACCATCTCTAGTTAATTGACAAGCAAACCCTATTTCACCAGTATATGGGTCTAATATATTAGGAACTGGAATTGTATAACCGTTTAAACAATTGCAACCATCTGGTGTAACTACAGCCAACGAATTATCTTCTTTTATAAATTGTAAATATTGCTCTTGTGGACCTGAATAAGTTGGGGTTAATTCTGGTAAAAATATAGGTGAAGTTGTATTTACCCATTTACACGCAATTATACAACCGCAACGTTTTCCAGTCGTATTGCAACAAACATAACCAGAATTAACTAATTTATCATTTTCATATTCATCATATGGAAATGGAATTCCATTATTTGATTTGCAACATTCTATATTGGTGAATTTTGATTCATTTAGTATTGGGCTTGAACTCTCATCTAGATAGATTGAACCATCTTCATTATATTGATAATAACTGAAAACATACATACCAGTACCAAATATATCATCGAATGGTTCTCCAACTAAACTCTCATCACAAACTGTTTCTGGTGGTGTATTTTTGTTTTTTTCAACACAAAGACTTAATATATTATCACTAGATGGCGTTTCACACCCACAATTATTTATTACTGGTGATGGTATTGGGTCTATTTCAATAGTTGGAGTAAATATTACACAGTCACCTATATCGCTATTGTCTTGAGAAGTAATATCGATAGTATCCACTGTTGTTGCTGTTGAAACACCTTCATCGAAAGTACCCAAATCATAATTAGTATATAAGTTTTCAGTATTGGTTGTAGTCGTTATAGAACTAATTGTTACTGCTGAAAAATTAGGTATTAATTCTTCAAATTGTCTTATATATTTATAACCCCCATCATAAGGACCAAGATGTGGGTTGTTACCCGTCAATATATCTATAGTTGAACCGCTTCCACCAGTTTGTCTATACCACAAACCATTATTTTGAAAATACATGTTTGGTGAGTCAGGTAATGGTCTTGGGAATCCATCACTATCAATTGGATAAACTGATAAATCAGTATCTAGGTTATTTAATTCTAACACCTTGATAAATATATCAATATCAATTGGCGCATCAGCTTTATAAATATACTCATTAAATTTGATTAACCCTTGAGGTGTGCCTATAAAACGTAATAAAAACTCAATTGATTTTCTGGCACCTTTAGATTTCCATAACCAAGGTGTGTTTAAAATAAGTCTTCTCCATAACTCAATATCGGCTTCGTAAGGTGTTAACCCAACAGTTTGACCCGAATATGTAGACGCTTTCGTTGTTATATAATTAGACAACAAATTATTTTCCAAAATTGAGGAAACTAGCTCCCAACCTAATACTCTAGCTAGATTTTTTAAATATATATCTGGAGTATTATCTTGTTTGTTATAGGTTACTGTGTTTGCAAATGCTATCCCTGAAATAAAATTATTTAATTCATCAAATGAAACACCGTAAATTTGTAATGTTTTATTCATTTTTTGACCAGAAGTATCTTGGTCTAAATCGGATAGATGAACAGGTGTGGTATCAAAATCAGATATTGATTCAGACACTAAAAATCTGTTCATTAAATTACTAGATGTTAAATCATTAACTGTTGCTATTTCTAATAGCTTTGTAGCATAATCGGTATAATCTTCAGAATCAAAATCAATGTTATATCCATCAGATACTGGCCACTTAACCTTGTCTGTTATGTAAACTATAACCCCATTATCCGATTTGATTGGATAGTTGAAAGCTGCTGTATAGATAGGTGTTACTTTTCTATTTAGTAAATAAGCTTCAAAATCTAATAGGTTATTAAAGAAAGCTTCTTCTTTAATCTTAGATGGTTTTATATGATAAGCGACATTATTATTTGTTGGCAGACCAGAAAATGGGTTACCTTTTACTTTTAAATAAACATAATCATTTGAGTTGTATGTTGCTCCAGTAAAACCAATTAGTGGGTATTCTATATTATTTACTAAAACACTATATGCAGCATAATTAACCGTAACATTTCTTAATGAATTATTTTCATTAAATGTGTTTAAAATGGTACCATTTTTAAGTATATTTAAATCAAATTTATTAACTATAAATGTGTTATTTATCTTAAACTCAGAAATCTCAGTTAATGTATTATAGGTATAGTTTTCATAAGTAAAACCATTAATAGTCGAACCATTTGCAGCCTGAGCTAATGGAAAAGGATATAATGATGCTGGCCAAGTCGTTATTATATTCTCCAATGAAACCCTAACGAATTCAGATAAAGAACCAAAAAGTGCGTAATACTTTAAATTAGTTTTATCTAAATTTAATTCAGGTGTGGTGTTTTTTAATAACAATGATTTAGATTCTTTTAAATCAACCTTTAAATCAGATAATGTTAAAAAACTAGAAAACTTATTAGTGATGAATGTTTTATTTAATTTAGCATCTATATTAGTTGTTATAGAAAAATTACCCATTGTAAACAATGGGGTACCACCATCTGAAGTTAATTGTAAACCAACTAAATCTGGTGTAAAATTTCTATATTCTATACCATCTGTATAAACAACTTTTTGTGCATAACCAGCAACTCTTATTCTATCACTCATTTTATCATTATATTGTAGTTATATTAGTAAAATTCTTAGTAAAATCAATACTAGCTCGTTCTTTTTTAATTTCGAATAACGGTTGACCAGTAAATTTATCTTTAATCTCGAATAAATTATATTGTTTATAAATATCCTCATTAAAGTTGTAAATTGTATAAATTCCATCTTCAAGTGATTTAGATTGATTACCGAATAACGCATAAGCAAGTGTTTCAACATCATGTTGAACCATCTCAACTTCAACCATCAAAGGATTAAAAAAAGTATTGGTTATAATTACGTTTTGATTTGGTTGACCTATGAAAGGTGTTGCATTTGGTTTAACGCTTGATGCGGAAGATGGAGATACTGTACAAAAAATTAATGTTGAATTATCATTGAATCTGTAACGAATAGCTTTTTGGTTGCTATTCGTTAAATTTTGATTAACTGGTTCAGCTCTATTATTTGACGTAACTACTCTAAAAAAATTATTCAATTTGGTATTGGTTGCAGATAAATTTGTGTTTAAATATTCTATTCTATAACCAACTAACCCATTATTTTCAAATCTATTAACAAAATTTTGAGGAATTGTAGATAAATCGAAAACTATTCCATTTGTGTCTGGAAATGCTGATAAAACCCCAACATCAACTATTTTTGTTCTTATTTCAATCGGTTTAATTATTATTGTATAAAAACCTTTGGTACCAAATGTCGCTACTGGTAGTTTAAGAGTATACATACCACCAAAAACTTCAAAACCAGTTACATTAGATTGGGTTTTATTAGGGTTATCAATTCTGATTAAAACTTCATTTGAATCCAATTTTATTAATTCTGTATTACCAATTTTATCTCTAGATGGTGTAAAATGATAAAATATTTCTACATCATCTGGAGAAATATCTGCTGGTCTTACTATACCGTATGTTCCACTTGCCATATTATTTTAATTATTTAATTATATTTTATTTATATTATAGAAACCATTACCGTATCTAGATAATTTACCTAAGTTATTTATTTCAGATAGTCTTAAATGCATTTCAAGTACACTTGTAACCCCTCTATCAATAAATACATCACTTTCTATTTCTGGTTTGGAAATTATCCAAATAAGTATTCTTCTTTTGTTAGTGCAGATAACGAAACGTTAGTTTCATTCCAACCTTCTCCAATATAATTAACTGTTGTTAATGGTATTGAAAATTTATTACCGTTTATAATAACATTTCTAGTAGATGCTGAAAAATCTAGATACCTCAAACCTGTATTTTGATTTTGAGTACCTATATTAATGTTATTAGCTGCATCAATAACGTAAATGTTTGGGTTATTTAATGATACTACTCTACTAACCCCATTTATTTGAGTATTATTGTAATTCACATAGGAAGCTGTGTCTATATTAAAACCTACTTTGTATCTTTCATTGTTATCATACGATTTAAGTTCAGTGATTTTAGAATCAGTATATGCGCTTATTTGTGAATTACCAAAATTATAATAATCACTCTCTATTTTTGATGGTTCACGTAAAATTATTTGTGTTGTTCCTGTTATTCCAGTCATGTTTGTAACAGTAGCTCCAGTCATAAAAGGAAATATAAACCCATTTAATTCTAATTTTGTTGTTAATATTGTATAATCAACAGAATTATTAAATGTGTTAGCAGAAATAAAATCAATATCTGTAAATAAACCCATATCGTCCATATTCTGAGTTATAAATACATTAATAAAAAACGTATCCGCACTCAAAGAACCCCAATTAGGGCTGTTGTATGTTCTATCGGTGCTTTGTTCAAGCAATATTTTTCGTTTAAGTATTTCCATTATATCGCTCTTATATTATAAAGGTTTATTAATACTGAATTATCACCTGATGAATAAATAACATTATTTTGATTAAAATTATCAGGTGAATCACCATTATATGTATCGTCTATTTGATAGAAATACCCATTTTCTGTTCTTGTTAGTTTATATCTAGTATATATTTCATGTATTAGATTATCAATAGGTAAAGCAATGTTTTTAACCATCATATTTGTACTCTTTCCAGTTTTTGCGTTTTTAAATGAAGCCCTCATATAAAGAAATTTACTTTCACCCACTTTTAATTCGTCTTGATAATCATAAATAAAATATCCTTCCACACTAGAAAAAATACTTTTATTTGGGTTTTCCAAAACAAAAGATAATGGAATTTGGTTAGCTGGTTTAGGTTGACCAGCTAACCCATAAGTTCCACTAACTGGTAATAAATCACTACTTTTAATTTCAGGGTATAATGTAATAAAAGAAATTAAATTTTGAGTCATTGGGTTGTCGGTATCATAAAAAGATAAATTTAGAAATGTCTGTTTAAACGTTTCCTTTCTTAATTTTATATCGTCTTGATTAAAACCAGCATCACCATAATTTGATGTTCCATCTATTGTAACTGTATAGGTTATCCTATCAACAACGTTTTCAACCATATCTATTGGTGAAAACCTAGTTTTTTCATAATCAATAATTGGGTTTACTGCTTTTTCTGTTTCTACAGAAACAAAAACATCATCCACTAGTTCAGCTTGGTCTACGATTTGGTATTCCATGTTAATTGGGACGTTAATTGTAGTAGCTGTTGCTCCGTTATCAAAAACATCAAGATTTATTTTTATTTTATTAGCAAACATCTTCAGCTGAATTAGTTGTAAAGTTATCTGTCATTCGTACCCCCAATGGGTCGGCTGGAAAAGTAGAATAGTATAATCCCCAATTATTAAAAGGGTCTTGTCTTCTAACCGAAAAACAATAATTATCGTACATATAATGACACCCATTTAAAAAGGGATAATCTAATGGTCTTGTATCGTTTTGGTTAAAACCTATATCTAACAAATCTCTCCATAAATATCTTTCTTCATCAATTTTAACTGCATAATCAGGAATTCCAACAGTAAAATTATCGCCTTGTTCTATATAGCTAGAAAATTGTCTAATTTTTATTAAATTATGTGCCTTATAAAAATAACCTTCTTGTCTTGGACCCAAATTTATTGTTTTGGTTATTGTTGTATTTGGTCTATATAAATAATTAACTGTCGGAGAAGATTCTCTATTTACAGTATTAAATCTATGTGATACATCCGCTAATATTACTTCTCTAACTTCACGATTATTATATTCAACTAAATCACCGTAAAATAGTTCATCATCTATACTAACATTATTTGATAATGGAGAATGACTTGGGAATGGTAATGATGTTGGTAATGAACCACCGTTATGTATTTTATTAATCGCTGGTACATCTAATAAATATGTATTGAATGCATTACTTGTGTTTAGATTAGCCATAAACGGTGTCTCTATTCCAGCTGATACATTTGTGAATAACCCATTACTATCTGTTTTAACAGTAGTTAGGTATAGTTCACTTAAAGGACGACCTAAATTATCTTTTAAATCCGTGATATCAACATCTTCATTGAAGACAAATTGTGTTATATCATCATTAAAAATATTTTCACTGAAAGATAATTTATATGTTTCATAATCATCTTTTTGTATTATTTCACTACTTCTAGTTTTAACCTTTTTAAATAACCTAAAATAATATTGTGATTCAACACCATCAAAAACTCTTTTAATTCTTGAATTATTGGATAACGAACCGATAGGCGGTAAGTCTATAACGAAATAATAAGGTTTCAAATCTCCATTGTCTAACCCAGTTCTAACTACTACATGTTCCCCATCATATCCATTGGTGCCCGATATTAATACCGTATCTCCAATAGATAGATTGTGTAGGCAAGGAAGACCAAATGCAGTCATAGCTCTTGTTGCTACTTCAACATCTACCTTTTCGATTATCATCAAACCTCCATTGACTATTGTATGTCCAGAATCCACAGAATGTGGATAAGTAATAGTTAACCCCCAGTTTTTAATAGGTTCTGTAACAGGACCATTAAATGGGTTTGAATCGTTGATGAAAGAAAACCTACTACTCTTTGGTTCCATTTCATAAAAATTACAAAGACCACTATTACTTATGTTTGGGTCATAGTAACCAAACCACCCGTCTAGTTCTTTTAAGTTTTTATTTATTGCAACAGAATAAAAATCTTCAAAAAACCTACTTATATCTGATATTGGGTCTCTATAATTAAAACCTTTCCATGTATATAAATCAGCATTTAGAGCATCATCTAAATTAAATAATGCGTTCGTTATTGATGGATTTATCGTACCAAATACCCTATAAAAATTGCTTCTTTGTCTTTCTAAATTAAACCTATCACCAGAATTTATAACACTATTAATTTCATCTGGTGGTAAAAGTCTTTCTTTACCTTCAATATTGATTTTTAGGTGAGTATCAGTATTAACTGATAATTTAGATGTTCCAGAATTTAATCTTTTTTGTATTCTATCCATATTATCCAGTTATTGTTATTGAACAACCTAAGCTGTCCGTTATTGTTGTTGTTATTGACGAGTTTAATGATACATTTTGACCTATTGGGAACGGAGCACCTGTTAATGTCCCTGAACCTCCATTTGCTACCACAGTGTGAACAAATGGACCGTTAGATGGACCAGTAGTTGTTATTGAACCTGTTATAGGTGGATTTGAATCTGTTATAGTATTTGTCGTTGTTTGAATAGTTCCATCAGCATCCTCAATTGTTGTTA